>JGI24705J35276_12237745_pt1 | contig 12839 bp, 12 predicted proteins | sample TergutNt197P4_FD_35276 | JGI IMG/M metagenome (IMG submission 35276)
TTGGCTTGCCCGCCCGCACAAAGCCCACTATACGTTCGGCGGCCGCCACCCACGTCCACAGGGGTCGGTGCGATGCCAGCGGCTTCATCGCGCTGGCGCGCCGGGTTTGTAACTGGCCAACGGTCCAGTCAAAGTCTTTTGTGGCAAGGCGCTGGTTTGCTCCCTTCGTCTATCGGTCAGGACGCCACCCTTTCACGGTGGAGAGAGCGGTTCGATTCCGCTAGGGAGCGCCAAAGTGCCGCGATTTTACGAAAAGCGATATCATCGATTGGCTGGCGGAAAAGGCCAGGCTGAAGCGGCTCAACAGGGCGAAATCCTAAGCTCCACAAAGTCCGCGGCGCTCGTCTGTCATCGCTGCCGTGGCAGGTGTTGTCGGGATCGTTTGTTGTCGGGATCGTTGCGCCTGTCATCGGTATTTTCGTGAAGTAGCCAGTTCGACGCATGTTCCCGCACCGGTAGCGCCGGGCGCGCATTTGAACCTTTGCGCGCCTAGCTCAGACTACCGACACAAGCGTTGTGAACAACCACGCGCCGGGCTCGTCCATACTGCCCGGCGCGTGCGCAGCGTCAGGGCTTGCCGCCCCTCGCCCCGGCAAACGGCAAGCCCGCCTCTTCATTCTTTGCCAAAGCAACATACGCCGTTGGCGCGTTGCCGAGCTGACCGAAATAAGCATTTGCGTTTTTGAAAACGCTGGGCGCCGCGGCTCCCCTCCATAGACCCGCTGCTACGGAAGATCCAGCGGCCTCCGGCCTTACATTCCATGACTCTGAAATACCTTTCGACAACCTGCGCTTAGCTTGGCCTGGTGCTGTTGTAGACACTCCTGCACAGCGTTGTCGTCGCCAAGCAGCTTGCGGCAGAAACGCTGCGCATCGCGGGTGCATGCCTGTTGCTCCTGCGGCGTGCCCTCATGTCTGCCCTGAGCGAAAGCGCAAGACGTCGCGATCAACGTGCCAGCCAATGCCAAAACAACCGTTCGCATGAAATCCTCCTCTTGTCGGAGGAACAAACGTCGACCGCCGTCCGCAGTTCCAGGCATCGGCAATGCCGATCAAGCCACGTTTATGGATTGGGGTTCGCTCGCCTTTTGCTTGAGTGGAATCCGTCGCGCCGGTTAGGCTGGCTTGCCGCCGATTCCCAGCCCCCCGTCGGACGACACATCGTCGCATCCGTGCCGGTAGATAAAGGAATAGAAAGGCCTATTCTTCAAGCTCGATGCACCTAATTGAAACGCTGCCCACGGTAATCGGAACAGCAGCAGTGGCGCCTGCGCTGCTGATTCTGTGGCTTGTGATCGCCGCCAGCGAACGCCCCTGCCCGCCAGCCCAGGTTTGGACTGCCTTCTTCCTTGGCGCTGCCAGCATCTCCCTGCTTGGATTGGCGCACGCGCCGTTCGCCTCGATCGTGGCCGCGCCTCGCAATCCCTGGGTCGCACAGGCAATGCGCTCGATCTTCGGCGTAGCGTTGCCGGAAGAAGCCGTGAAGGTGATTGCCATCGTCTTGGTATCGGCGAAGCGAAAACCATTTGCCGGACCGATGGATACAGTGGTTTACGGCGCGGCCGTCGGTCTCGGTTTTGCGGCTTACGAGAACCTCGCCTACCTCATACACCACGCCGAGATGTGGCGCTCGCTCGCGATATTGCGCAGCTTGCTCACCGTCCCCTTTCATGGCGCCCTCGGAATCATTGCAGGCGCCTATCTTGCGTTAGCGCGCTCGGGCACGGCGCTTGGCGCGCACCGTCATCGCCGCGACTGGGCGCGTTTGTCGAGCCGCCTTCTAATGCTGATGGGTCCCCTAGCCCTGCATGCGGCGTTCGATTTTCCCCTGCTCACGTTGCAGCAACATCCGGAGCTCCACCCGACGACGCGGATGTGGCTTGGCGCTGCCAGCGTGCTGATTGGATTCAGCTCGATCGCCTTTGCGATACGCTTGGTGCGACGAGTAGCCCGGCGTCGCGTGCCGCGCTCCGACGTCGCGCGAGAGCGACTCCGCCAGTTGCGACGGATGTGGGCGCTGCTGGTCGCAGGCGGCGGCGCGAGCTTTGTCGGTCTCGCGTTCGTGCTCACCTCGGTCCGCCACTGGTTGCTCGATCCGGGGCGAAACATGACGCCGATGCTGGTCCCAATCGGGCTTACCTCGATCATGCTTGGCGTCACTCTGTTGGTCGTTACAGCGGCGATCTACATTCTCGGCCGCAATCGTATCCGCAACACCGAGCAATTCTCCTCGGCGACCGGTGGCAGTTAGTGTATGATGTAATCGGATGCACGGATTCAGTGCTGAACCGTTCGAACCTTACCGACGTCGTTCGGTCCCGAGCAAAGATGCGTCGGCAAATCGACGTATTTTGCTGAGAGTCCTTTGTTCCCACATCATTTTTGTCCGAAAACCGGTACCCACTTTTCGGAAATGATGCCGCTTAGGAGACTTGCATGACGATCCCTGAAGGCTTTTCACGATTGCAGTCCGAAATGAGGAGGGCTGTTAAGGAGCATTGGAAGGCCTTCCTGTTCGAGGGTATCCTGCTTGCCGCTCTCGGCGTTGCGGCACTAATTGTGCCGCCGCTCGCCGGCCTCGCGGTGACCATCTTCCTGGGCTGGATGTTCTTGATCAGCGGCATCGGCGGGCTGATCGTTACGTATTGGGCACGCAACGCGCCGGGTTTCTGGTGGTCGCTGATTTCGGCGGCGCTTGCTGCACTCGTGGGCATGCTCCTGATCGCGCGGCCGATGCATGGCGTCCTGACACTCACGATTATCGTGAGTGCATATTTCCTCGCCGAGGGCATGGCCACCATCATGTATGCACTCGAGCATCGCCGTGAATTGATCGATCGTTGGACTTGGCTATTGATCTCCGGACTGGTCGATATCGCAATCTCGTTTCTCGTCTTTACAGGACTGCCAAGCTCGGCCGAATGGGCGATTGGTATCCTCGTCGGCATCAACCTCCTGTTCGGAGGGACGACGCTGATCGGCATGGCGCTAGCGGCGCGCAAAGGCGACACCTGATCTGACCTCCAAAGGCATTTTCCGCCAATCTTGGGCGGATCTTGGGGATGACAAGGCCGGGCGCTTACGTTATAGAGCGCGCCATGATCACCCTCGCCTTCAGCTACTTTTGGTACTTTGGCTACGACAGCTCGCTGGCGGCAGGAGGATCGCGCTCAATCTGAAGAATTGCAGCATACGTCCGAACAGCCGCCAAACCTGGCGGCTTTTTTGTTGGCTGGCAGGTTCGCAAACAAACAGGAGCCCGCCGTGTTGAGCACGACAGACGATCTTCGAATAAAGGAACTCAAGGAGCTAAGCACTCCGGAAGAGGTGATGGGCGAAATACCACGCACACTCACCGCCGCCCGGGTCGTGATGGCGGCGCGCAACGCCCTTCATGCCATTCTGAACGGAGCCGACGACCGCCTTGTGGTCGTGGTCGGTCCCTGCTCGATCCATGATCCCGCCGCTGCGCTTGACTATGCGGGGCGCCTCGCCACCTTGCGCGAGCAGCTTGCGGACAGGCTCGAGATCGTGATGCGGGTCTTTTTCGAAAAGCCCCGGACGACTGTGGGATGGAAGGGGCTGATCAATGATCCCGACCTTGATGGCAGCTTCGACATCAGCAAAGGCCTGCGCCTTGCGCGCAACGTGATCTTGGCAGTCAATAAACTGGGCCTGCCGGCGGGCACCGAATTTCTCGATATGACGACGCCGCAATATATCGCGGATCTGGTGTCGTGGGCCGCGATCGGCGCGCGCACCACCGAAAGTCAGATCCATCGCGAACTCGCCTCCGGACTGTCCTGCCCGGTCGGCTTCAAAAACGGAACGGACGGGAACGTGCGTATCGCCGCAGACGCGGTGAAGTCCGCCTCCCATCCCCACCATTTCATGGCTGTTACGAAGCGCGGGCGCTCGGCCATCGCTTCCACCGCCGGCAACCAAGACTGCCACGTTATCTTGCGGGGCGGTCGCGCGCCAAATTTCGACGCGGCAAGCGTCGATGCCGCCGCGGCTGAACTGGTCCGTGCCGGCGTGGCACCGAAGCTCATGATCGACGCCAGTCATGCCAACAGCAGCAAGAAGCCGGAGAACCAGCAGCAGGTCGCCGCCGATATCGCCCGCCAGATCGCCGGCGGCGAGCAGCGCATCATCGGCGTCATGATCGAGAGCAATCTGGTCGCGGGTCGGCAGGATGTTGTGCCCGGGGCGCCCCTGACCTACGGCCAGAGCATTACCGATGGCTGCATTGATTGGGAGACGACGACATCCCTTCTGAACTCGCTGGCCGATGCGGCCGAGGCGCGACGAACGGTGTGCGCTCGCACCTCCCGGGAGCGCTCGGCCTGAGGCGATCATTGGCGGGATACGAGTGCCGTGTGTCCCGCCCCGTTCGGCTAGTGTCCGTCTCTGAATGACCGACTAACTCGCCGCACGTTCGCGCGGTCATTTGGAGATGTATGTAAGGCAGAGCCAAAGTGGCTTAAGTCTCGCAATTGCCTACGGACGGCTTAGCCGACGAAAGCGCGTAGGCAATTGCGAGACGCCACACTAGCAACCGCGACAGATGCTCTTGACCTTGCGATCGAGCGCCTTGTTTTCCTTGGTCAATTGTTTGCTCAGGGGATCGTTGGGATCAGTGAGATTCCCTTCATCGGGAACATCGGACGCACGCGGCTGGCGGTGGCCAACGGGCGCTTGCGGCATCGTGCTCTTCATTTCCCCTCCGGTCGGGGTTCCCGTGCTTTTTCCGCTCTGTGCAATGGCCGGGCCACCGATCAAAACCAGTAGCGATAGCGATAGGATCAATCCCTTCATTCTGCTCCTCCAATTCCAGATTTGTAACAAATCTCGGCCCGCCCGCTCGTCAGAGCGGCGATGTTCATTCGCCTCCCCCTATTCAGGAGGATAGAGGTGAACCTCACCGCAATAGTCCCGCACACGATAGCGCATTTCCGTTTCCCCTTCACCATTCACGCCTGCGGTATTTTGCGTCGGCAACAGGTAGTTCGGACCGACCGGACACTTGCCGGCGCCCCCAGGAATATCGAGCACATAATCGGGTTGACATAGTCCCGACACTCGCCCGCGAATAGCGCGCATCAGCTCCTGCCCTGCCTCAAGCGTCGTCCGTAAATGCGCGGTCCCGGGCGCAAGGTCACCGTGATGCAGGTAATAGGGTTTGATCCGGCATTCGACGAAAGCCCGCATCAGGGCTTCGAGCGTGGCGATATTATCATTGACACCGCGCAGCAGCACCGACTGGCTCACCATGGGAATGCCAGCGTCAATCAGGCGGGCGCATGCCGCACGGGTTTTCTCGGTCAGCTCTCGGGCGTGATTGGCGTGCAGCGCAACCCAGGTCGCCACTCCCTCCGCCCTCAGCGCCCGCACCATCTCGATCGAGACGCGTTCGGGATCGGCTACCGGCACGCGGGTATGAAAACGGATGACCTTGACGTGATCGATCGCAGCGAGATCCTTGACGACCTCGCCGAGCCGCCGGGGCGACAGCATGAGCGGGTCGCCGCCGCTCAGGATCACTTCCCAGATTTCGCCGTTCGCGCGGATGTAATCGAGTGCGGCCTGGTAGGCACTTTCGGAAAGCGCGTTCTCCTTGCCGGGGCCGACCATCTCACGGCGGAAGCAGAACCGGCAATAGACCGCACAGACGTGAACAAGCTTGAACAACACCCGGTCAGGGTAGCGATGCACGATACCCGTCACCGGAGAAAAAGAACGATCGCCGATCGGGTCGGCTCGCTCGTGGGGCAGCGTCACAAGCTCTTCCGCGCTCGGAATGAACTGTCGCGCAATCGGATCGGCGGGATCGGAAGTGTCGATCAGATTGGCCAATTCCGGCGTGACCGCAACCGCATAGCGCGCGGCAACTTTCTTCAGCTCAGCAAGCGCTCCTGCCGGCACAAAGCCGTGCGCGACAAGGCCCGCTGGTTCACGCAAAGTATGTGCGAGGTCGTTCCTGCTCATGGCTCACCGGCGGGTGGCGTCCAGACCACCTGATCGATCCTCGGCGCGCCGCTTGCCAGCATCACCAGCCGGTCGAAGCCGAGCGCAACTCCGCTCGCCTCCGGCATGTGTCCGACCGCGTCGAGAAAGTCCTCATCCAGCGGATAGCTTTCGCCGTAGCGTCGCTGCTTCTCTGCCATGGCGAGCGTGAAGCGGTCGCGTTGCTCGCGCGCATCTGTCAGCTCACCGAAGCCGTTGGCAAGTTCCACGCCGCAGGCATAGACCTCGAAGCGCTCGGCCACGCGCGGGTCCGAGGTCTTGGCGCGGGCGAGTGCCGCTTCCGGCACGGGATATTCGAACAGAACCGTCAAACGTCCCTGACCCAGATTGGGTTCGATGTGCTCGACCAGGACCTTGCTGAACAGGTCCGACCAGGTATCGTCATCGGCAATCCGCACCTTGTTTTTGGCCGCGGCCGCGAGCGCCGCGCGGTCGCCCACTCCGTCGACGACAGTTGCAAGCAGGTCGATCCCCGCGAACCGTTCGAATGCGCCCGCAACCGTCAACCGCTCCGGCTCAGCGAACGGGTCGGCATTCCGGCCACGGAAGCAGAATTGCCTGATGCCGGTAGTCTGCGCTGCCTGGGCAATCAGGGCTATGCAATCGGCCATGATGACATCATAGGGCGCGTCGGAGCGGTACCACTCCAGCATCGTGAATTCCGGCAGATGCAGGTCGCCACGTTCCCGGTCGCGGAACACCCGCGCGAACTCGAAAATCCTGGCCTCACCAGCCGCCAGGAGCTTCTTGCAGGCAAACTCCGGCGAGGTCCGCAAATAACGCACCGCGCGGCTCCCGTCGGGGCGGTTGAGCTCGGTCTTCGGCGCATGGAGATGGGTCTCGTTACCTGGAGAAACCTGCAGGATCGAGGTCTCAACCTCGACGAATCCCTGCCTGGCAAACCAGGCCCGGACCCCGGCTGTGATGGCGCCCCGCGCCTGCAGGAACGGACGCCGATCGACATGCCTGCCAGCCGACCAGAATGGTGAAATGGCCCTGTGCCCGGTCATTAACCGACCGCCGCAAGGGCCAGCAAAAGGCTGGCGTCCAATGGTAAAATCAGTATGTTGCGGCCCGAAACAGCCGCCAAGGCCCCAAGTTCCCCATTTAGACGACCATGGCCCGGCCGCTGCCCGGCCAAACCATCAGGAAAAATCGCTTTGAAAGTCATCGCCAGTTCTATTCGCAAGGGCAACGTGATCGAGCAAGACGGCAAGCTTTATGTCGTCGTTACCGCCGAGAATATCCATCCCGGCAAGGGAACCCCGGTCAGCCAGATCGAAATGCGCCGAATCAGCGACGGGGTAAAGATTTCCGAGCGCTACAAGACCACTGACCAAGTCGAGAAGGTCACGATCGAAGAGCGCAACTACACCTACCTCTATGAGGACGGTGATGGCTATCACTTCATGAACCCCGAGACCTACGATCAGGTCCAGGTTCCGAAGGACATCGTGGGCTCGGCCTCGGCGTACCTTCAGGAGAACATGACGGTCAAGCTCTCCATGCACGATGCGACACCAGTGTCGATCGCGCTGCCGCAACGCGTGACGCTGGAAGTGGTGGATACCGAGCCGGTGACCAAGGGCCAGACCGCCTCCTCGTCCTACAAGCCCGCGGTGCTCTCCAACGGCCTGCGAACCGGCGTGCCGCCGCATATTACTGTTGGCACGCGCATCGTAGTCATGACCGAAGACGGCTCGTATTGCGAGCGCGCCAAGGACTAACAGGGGGCTCTGTCCGGCGAGGTATTTGAACAGGGGAACGGTCCGTCGCGCACGTTCCTCTGGCCTTGCTCCTGCTCCTCGAACCGAAGCCGTCACGGCTGTGCCGACGAATTCCCGCACGCCATTGCCCGGCGAACACAAGAGCATCGAACAAGGCCACCTCACCTATCTCCTGCAGGCACTTCTCTAACCCACGGTTGTCTAAGCTGTTTCAGGACCATCCAAGTTAGGTCCTATCCGTAGTTCTCCGGATAGGAACGATGTTCCACTGGAACAAAGCCCCGCTGGAACAAAGTTCCGCTGGAACAAAATCCTCGGCCTTCTCGTTTCCCTCCTCTCTTGGGACAAAATCCTCAGCTTCTCGTTTTCTCTACTTTCTGGGAAACGGGCCGCTGACCTGTTGGGGATCGTATGAAAAAGAGCGACATGACGTGTTCCAAATGCGGGGCAGGGTTTCAACGGCTTGAGCTCGAGGCCGTGTCGGTACTACCCAGCAATGGCGAATTCCGCTGCCCCATTTGCGACGAATTCGTAGAGCGGTTTAACGGAAACAAGGTCGTCGCCTACCGCCTCGCGATGCGGCCGTCGACCAAGGACATGCGGCGCCGCAAAAGCGAGACGCCCAGTTAGGGACTCGCCCCTGCAGCAACGACCTCTACCATCCCGTCGACGCGCTGACCTCGTGGCCGAGCTTGTCCGATCAAGCCCCGCAATGACGACCACAGAACAATTCCGGACGACAAGCAGCCGTCGAGTGCCGCTCGCGGGGATAGCTCCAGCTGGACTATCCATGACCAAGCTCCGATTGTACAAATAGGAACTTCTGTCAGGATCCATCTAGAGCCGCTATGAAACAGCCTGATTTTTCGCCTCAAAAGACCCGCCGCACGCTGCTGCAATCTGCCGTCGGCGCGGCCACCCTGCTCGTTTCGCCGACGCTCGCGCTTGCCGAGACAGCGCCGGGTTTCGACCAATGGCGCGACACTTTCCGTGCCCGCGCGATGGCCAAGGGCATTTCGGCCGCGACCTGGACGCGTGCGATGGGGCATGTCGAGCCCGACATGACCGTGTTCAAGCAGATGCGCAGCCAGCCGGAATTCAGCGAACAGGTCTGGCAATACATCAACCGCCGCGTTTCCGACTGGCGCGTCATCCACGGCAAGATCGCGCTAAAGAACAACCAGGCGCTGTTCGCGCGGATCGAGAAGGATTTCGGCGTCGAGCCTGGAACGCTGCTCGCGCTGTGGGGCGTGGAGTCCGCTTATGGCGATCCAGTGGTGCAGCAGAACCATATGAAGCCAGTGTTTCCATCGCTCGCGGCGCTTGCCTGGAACGAACCGCGCCGCAAGGCCTATTGGGAAACGGAGTTGATCAACGCGCTGCGGATCGTCGACCGCGGCTGGAGTACACCCGAAGAAATGCGCGGCTCCTGGGCCGGCGCCATGGGGCATTCGCAATGGATGCCGGAAGTCTGGCTCAATGTGGGCATCGACTACGATGGCGATGGCAGGGTGTCGCCGTTCGGCCGCCCCGACGACGCGTTGGGGTCGACGGCGAAATACCTCGTCAATCGCGGCAAATATCGTCGCGGCGAACATTGGGGCTATGAGGTCCGTGCACCCGGCAACATGAGCGGCAGCCGCACCTATGCCGCCTGGGCTAGCGCCGGCGTGACGCGAGCGGACGGTCAGCCCTTTCCGCACCCGAATGCATCGGCGCAGATGTGGACGCCGGTCGCGGGCGGCCCGACCTTCCTGCTGGGACCGAATTTCTATTCGGTGAAGAGCTATAATCCCTCGATGAACTATGCGCTCGCGATCTGCCACCTCGGCGACCGCTGCCTCGGCGCCCCGCCGTTCGTCCAACCTTTCCCCGGCTCCGAGCGCGCACTCACTCTTGCCGAAGTGCAGGAGATGCAGACGCGCCTCACCAAGGCCGGGTTCGACACCGGCGGCACCGACGGCCGCGTCGGCAACGACACCATGAAGGCGATCAGGGATTTTCAGAAGCGCGCCGGCATCCTGCCCGCAGACGGCTATGGCGGCTTGAAGGTGTTGGCGAAGCTGCGGCAGGGGTAGGAGGGCACTACGCACTACGGGCTCCGATCTGATCGGCCATGTGTTACGGGGAGATTGGAATGAGCATACATGGTCCCTTCCACAGACGCGGTGGCCCTGACTGCGGCGTAACCGTTCTTGCTGTGAAGAGAAAAGCAGCCGATGGCGCGGCAGCCGATGCATCACTCCTCGACGCGGATCCTGAATCAAACGAGGTGGAGTTGCTCCGTACAGTTGCCCGTGGGCTCGGTGTAATGTGGGGACAAGACGAACGCGGCTGGTGGGCGACCGTACCCGTGACTCCTACTTCTCAATTTGCAGTCCCTCATTCCGAGACCAAAAGCATTGCAGACAACTACGCTTTGTTCCGCACGGACGATAATGGCGTGACGTTTCTTGTCGCTAAGTTCCGCACGCGCGAAGAGGCTGAACGAAAGGCAACCGAGTTCGCCCAACACGGGCACAAGCAACACTACTTCGTCGAGCCTGTTGCGGAGCATCAGCAAGGCTAGTGGCGATGCGATGATGTTGGATCTCAGGAAGGGTTCAACCCAATCCAGGGGCCGAGAATTTTGGGTTGCGGCGCGAACGGGATATATTTCGCACAATTGTGAGAATGGGCGACTCGATAAATATGTGAGTGCTGATCCCGAGGGCAATGGAGCAACCAACAACGATTGGAATGATCAGAAGTTGCGGATGTGCGCCGAGCGCAGTGCTCCTAATCAGCTTGGCATAGATTACCATCACGAAAGGATGTGTAAGGTAGATCGCATAGGACGCATCGCCCATGAGCATCGCGAATCTTGTCCAAAGATTGTGAGGAGGATCAACCGATAGAAAGCTCGCGACCACCACCACCGAAGGCAATCCCCACGCGATGGTCCGTGCCAATGGCGGCAAACCGTCAGTGCTGGTGTGCGCAACAAACAATGGTGCGGCAACGATCAGCAATAATGCTGGCACGCTCCAGAGAAACGTCGTCAGCCGGACACCATTGACCCATGCCAGCGCAAGTAGCAAACCGAAGCAGAATTCCAGCATAATTGGATTAGACAAGAAGTTGGTGATTTCTCCGCCCGGCAAGCGATTGGCGACCAACAGTACCGCAGCAATGATAAATGTACCGACCAGGGCCGACGCGGCCCGGAACTGGAACACCAGGGTTGCCGCGAAGATCAGGTAGAAAAAGATCTCATAGCTAAGCGTCCATGATAGGCCGATCAGGGATGCTGGAATTGGCATTGGCACCAACAGTATGGACCGGATGATGATGCTGGCTGTCATCGCTTTTGATGCAAAGAGGCCAACCATCCAAAGCGCGATGACCCCCGCGCAACAAATCCAATAAAGCGGATATACCCGGGTGCCCCTTCGGAACAGAAACGATCCCGGCTTAAGCGGCGCAGATCCCATCGGGAAACTGACGTAGAGCATGATGAAGCCGCTGATCACGAAGAACAGATCAACGCCGGAGGCACCTGCCGTTGTCAGCCAATCGGGGCTTCGCGCACCGACCGGTACCGCCAGCGATTCCTCAAGGGCATGGTGAATAACCACGAAGACGGCTGCAACACCTCGCAGTATTTGAATTCCAGAAAGCTGCCGATTGCCCGACATTTACGCCCATACCCCGTTCATCTCTGAAGTGGCACATAGTCATCGCCTTGACAACCAAGACCGTGCGGATCGCGGGTTCCCGACACAGCCCCAGGGGCGCAAAATGCTTCCAGTTACTCGACCGATCCGGGCCAGCGCCGGCGCCGGCACCACAAAAGGCGATCAGGGATTTTCAGCGCAAGCCGGGATCTTGCCCGCAGATCGGTATTCGCGCCCCTGTAACGATCCGATTGAGATCGCCCTCCCCGAACGCGGCTGCAAGCGAGAGCTGGAAGCGAGTGCGAGGCGTCTGGACTTTAGCTCACCCACTTTGTACGAACGATCCCCGCTCGAAGAGGCCGCGAGGTCGCGACCCGATCAGTAACGCAAGATGCGCCGAATACCCGTCGGCGGGATGACAGTCATGCCGAGCCTGTCCCTCATTGTGATCACAAAGAACGAAGAGCACTGCATCGAGCGGTGCCTGCGTTCGGTTGATGTCGATGAAATCATCGTGGTTGACAGCGGCAGTGTCGATCGAACGGTGGAGATCGCCCGCGCAAGCGGCGCACGTGTCGTCGTGACGTCGGATTGGCCGGGATACGGCCCCCAGAAGAGCCGTGCACTCGAACTCGCGCAAGGCGACTGGGTCCTGTCACTTGACGCCGACGAATGGATCGAGCCGGAATTTGGCGCCAGGATCAGGAGCGCCATCAACGCGCCAGACGCGCCAGCCGCCTACCAGATGCGTCGGCGGTCCAGTTTCTGCGGAAAGGCGCTGAGGTTCGGAGGCTGGTCCTCCGACTACATCGTTCGCCTATTCCAGCGCGGGCAGACTCGATTTTCCGACGACCTGGTCCACGAAGGCCTGATCGTCGACGGGCCCATCAGACGGATCGACGTCACCATCGAGCATGACTCGATCGAATCCTGGTCCGACGCACAGGACAAGATTGACCGCTATTCTCGGGCCGCGGCACAGCAGATGTTTGCCCGAGGCCGCCGCGCCTCGCCCTTCGCCGCGCCCTTGCATGGCTTGGCAGCCTTCTTGAAAGTCTACGTTCTGCGCCTGGGCTTCCTGGACGGAGCCACCGGCTGGGGCGTCGCACAGTACAACCGGCTATATTCCGCCGCAAAATGGCGACGACTTGCAGAATATTCGCGCAAGGCCGTTGAACGGCGGAATCACGACGGCTGATTCGAGGTGGCGCGAGCTTGGGTGAGAGATGCTCAGGCAGCCTGAAACACCTAACACCATAAGTGTGACTGCCAAACCACCAGCTAGGCCGTCACGCGCCGGTAAGGGTTTCCCTTCAATGCTAACCCACTCGCACAGGCTCGACGCTTTCAAGCACATCGAGAAGATTGGCGACCGCGATTGCCGTTGAGCGTTCGACGCTCTCCTCGGTATACCCGCCGATGTGGCTGG
>JGI24705J35276_12237743_pt1 | contig 12833 bp, 8 predicted proteins | sample TergutNt197P4_FD_35276 | JGI IMG/M metagenome (IMG submission 35276)
GGCGCGGAACAACTGCGCCCCGCCCACGCCGAGCAGCGGCAAGATGGCGGCGGCCAGAATCAGAATGCCCATGCCGCCCATCCATTGCAAAACGGTGCGCCAGACGTTGAGGGACACGGGCAGCGCGTCCAGCCCGCTGAGCACGGTGGAGCCGGTGGTGGTCAGGCCCGACACGGCCTCGAAATAGGCATGGGTGAAGCTGAGTGTGCGGCCCACGCGGGCAAAGCCCAGCTCCAGCGGCAGCACGGCGCACAGCGGCAGCATGACCCAGACCAGGGTGACAAGGATGACGCCGTGGCGCGCCTGCAAATCGCGCTTGTGGCGGCGCAGCCCCCACCACAGCAGCAGGCCAGCGCAGGCCGTGATGCCCATCGACCACGGGTACACGTGCCAGATGCCATCTTGCATGTACCAGGACACGCCCAGCGGCAGCAGCATGGCGCAAGCGAACAGAACCATGAGCATGCCCAGCACGCGCAGCACGGGGAGCAGATCACGCATGGCGGCTCATTGGAAACGGGTTGGGTTCAGAGGGGCGCGGCAGTTGCTCCCCGCCGGGGGCTGGGGTAGTTGGGCGTTGGGCGTTGAGCGTCAGGACGCTGAACGCTCAACGCTGAACGCTCAACCCCGATCCCTTTCTCGACAACCCCAAAAAAAGAAGGGAGGGCTAGAGTGGGGGCCAGCGGCGCATCCGGTGGTGACGCCGCTGGCCCCCATCCCAACCTTCCCCCAGAGGGGGAAGGAGCCAAACACTCCAATCCCTTTTGCGGCAGCCTCTTTGAGGTCGGCCTCAAAACCAGCGGCGCAAAAATGTTCACGTTTGAACCCGGCATGGTTCGCCGTCAGAAGAAAGTGGCGCTGACGCGAAACAGGTTTTCGACGTCGCGCACCAGGCGCTTGCTGGGCAGGAAAAAGACCACGTGGTCGCCGTTTTGAATCACGGTGTGGCTGCGGGGAATGATGACCTCGATGGCGGCTTGGCCATCGCCTTGCCTGCCCGCATCGCCGGCGATGCCTTCCGCGTCCGGGATGCCGCGCACGATCAGGCCGATGTGCACGTCCTCGGGCAGGCGCAGGTCTTCCACCTTGCGCCCAACCACGCGCGAGCTTTTGCGGTCGCCGCGCGCCACGATCTCCAGCGCCTCGGCCACGCCGCGCCGAAGGCTGTGCACGGCCTGCACGTCGCCGCGGCGCACGTGGGCCAGCAACTCGCCCAGCAGGGCTTGCGCGGGCGTCAGGGCAATGTCGATCTGCGTGCCATGCACCAAATCGGCGTAGGCGCGGCGGTCCACCAGCGCCAGCACGCGGCGCGCGCCCATGCGCTTGGCCAGCAGGGTGGACATGATGTTGTTTTCGTCGTCGTTGCCGAGGGCCAGGAACAAATCGACATCCTCGACGTTTTCGTTGCGCAGCAATTCCTCGTCGGTGGCGTCGCCTTGCAGCACCAGCACCTCGGCTGGCAGCGCCGCCGCCAGGCTCAGGCATTGCTGCTCGCTGCGCTCGATGATCTTGATGTGAAAGCGCCCCGGCGTCTGCGTCAGCTTGTGGGCCAGGCGCAGGCTGACCTGGCCACCGCCGGCCACCATGATGCGGCGCACCGGGCGCAGGAGCCGTCCTTCGGGGAGATTGATGACGCTCAACGCCTCGGGCAAATGCCCGGCCGCCGCCAGGATGAACACCTCGTCGCCCGGCTCGACGGTGGTGGCGCCATCGCAGCGCACGAAGCGGTCGGGCTCGTCGGGAAACAGGCGGTAAATCGCCACGATGCGCATTTCCAGATCGGGCCTGAGGGCGCGGATTTCGGCAATCTGCAAGCCCACGGCGGGCGCGCCGGCGCGCGCGCGCACCGCGGCCAGCGCCGCCCGCCCGTCGGCGAAGGCGCGCACCTGCATGGCCTGGGGGTATTCGATCAGCTTGCAGATGTAGCTGGTCAGCGACTCCTCGGGGCAGATGATGCGGTCCACGCCGAAGCCGTCCTTGCCCAGCAACTGGCCTTCGTGCTCCAGCGCCAGACTCGACGAGTGCACGCGCGCAATCCGCGTCGGAATGCCGAACATGGCCTGCGCCAGCTTGCAGCAGACCAGGTTGGTTTCGTCCAGCGAGGCGCAGGCAATCAGCAGGTCGGTGTCGCGCGCGCCGGCCTCGGCCAGTACCTGCGGATCGATGCCGCTGCCCAGCACGCCGCGCAGGTCAAAGCGCGACTCCAGCGCGCGCAGGCATTCGGCGTTGGTATCGATGACGGTAATGTCGTTCTTCTCCGACACCAGGCTCTCGGCCACGCTGTAGCCCACGCGGCCCGCACCCAAAATGATGATTTTCATGGCTGCGCGAACAAAGCGTGGGGGCAAGCGCGGACCGCGCCTCCACCGGATACGCTCCGTTTGAGCGGGGCTGGCGACCGGACGCATTCGGCGATGTTGAACGCATTCATGGGCTTGATTTTGACGCATGTAGCCAGGAATCGGCAAAGTGCCTCTCCGATTTCTTGCCGGCTGGCGAACGCATCCAGCGGCCATTTCAGGTTTTCAAATGTGCCTGGCGATTGCCCGCGCCACGGTATCGAAGTGCGCCGGGATGTCCTTCGGATCCACATGGCCGTAACCCAGCACCAGGCCGGGCTGGCGGTGACGGCGATTGATGTAATAGCCCGACAGCGGCCGCGTGATGACGCCATCGGCCAGCGCCGCCGCGCTGATCGCGCCATCATCGCAGCCGGTCGGCAGCCGCAGCGCTGTGTGCAGACCCACGGCTTCGTCCTGTATCGGAAACGCATCGCCGAAGCGGCTGCGGATCGCATCGAGCAGGCACTGGCGGCGCTCGGCATAGACCAGGCGCATACGGCGGATGTGTGAAACGAAGTGGCCTTCGGCGATGAAGTCGGCCATGACCGCTTGCAGCAGGTACTGCCCGCCCCGGTAGATCTCGGCCAGTCCGAGCGTGAAGCCCTCGGCCAGATCCTCGGGCACCACCAGATACCCCATGCGCAGGCCCGGAAACAGCACTTTGGAAAACGTTCCCATGTAGAGCACGCGCCCCGCTTCGTCCAGTCCCTGCAGCGAGGGCAAGGGCCGGCTGCCATAGCGAAATTCGCTGTCGTAGTCGTCCTCCACCACCCAGCAGCGCGCCGAGCGCGCGTATTCCAGCAGTTGGCGGCGGCGCGCCAGCGACATCACGGCGCCAAGCGGATATTGGTGCGAGGGCGAAACGACGATCAGCCGCGGAACAGGCTGCTGACCGGTCTGCGTCTGCCGCACGTGGCGCGCGAACTGCAAGCCCTCGTGATCGACCGGCGCCGGCAGCACGTCGACGCCGGCGGCGCGCAGCACGCTGCGCACGCCCCAGTAACCCGGGTCTTCCATCCACACACGCTCACCCGCGTCGCACAGCATGTACGCAATCAGTTGCAGGCAGGTGTGGATACCGAAAGTCACGATCAGTTGCTCCGGCGTGCAGCGCACGCCGCGCGCAGTGCGCAGGTAACTGGCCAGCGCAGTGCGCAGCGGCGCATAGCCAGGGCCGACGGCATACGACAGCAACTCGGGCGAAGGCCTGCGCAACGCGCGGTTGGACAGCCGCGACCAGATGCGCAGCGGGAACATGCGTACATCAGGCACGCCGGGCATGAAGGCGCCCCACTGCCGCGTACCGGCGCCCGCGCCGTCAGTCAAGGCCATGCCGCGTTGCGAGAAGGTGGCGCGCGGCAAAAACATGCCCGCGCGATTTTCCCGGGGCGATGCGCGCGATTTGTTGTTGTAGGGCGAACCGACCAGCCGGTCGGGGTTGGTGTCGGCCACGAAAGTGCCGCTGCCGACCCCGCCGCGCACATAGCCTTCCGCGCTCAACTGTTCGTAGGCACGGATCACCGTGTTGCGCGAGATGCCCAATTCCCGTGCGAGCTGGCGCGAGGGCGGCAACTGCGTGCCCGCCTCCAGCGAGCCGCCAAAGATCGCATCCTGCAATACCCGGTAAAGCCGCCAGTAGACAGGCTCCACGCCTTCCGCGCCCTCCTCCGTGGCAGCGTCCAGGCGTTGCAGCACGAAGTCAGTCAACATCAAACGGCGAGGCGCGAAGCGGCGGAGGGAAGGACGCGCATCAACCAAAAATTGGCTCCCATAAAAATACGAAATTGGGTCTTAGTCTAATGCCAATTCGTTCATACACTGGCTGCGCACGGAAGACTTGGAGACCCTTCGACATGAACGCCAAAGATCCACATCAAAATGCCCTATGGACCGCGCGCCGCCAGAACGCCACGCCGCGCGGCGTGAGTGTGCTGACCGAACATTACGCCGACCGCGCCGAGAACGCGCAGGTCTGGGATCTGGAGGGACGGCGGCTGATCGACTTTGCCGCCGGCATCGCCGTCGTCAACACCGGACACCGGCATCCCAGGATCGTTGCCGCCGTGCGCCGGCAACTGGAGCGTTTCACGCACACCTGCTATCAGGTGCTCCCCTACACGGACTACGTGGAATTGGCCGAAAGACTCAATGCCGTCACGCCAGGGACGCACGCCAAGAAAACCGCGCTCTTCACCACCGGCGTGGAAGCGGTGGAAAACACCATCAAGATCGCGCGCGCCGCCACCGGCAGGCCGGGCGTAATCGCACTGACCGGCGCTTTCCATGGCCGCACCTTCATGGGCATGGCGCTCACCGGCAAGGTAACGCCCTACAAGACGGGCTTTGGGCCTTTCCCCGGCGGGGTGTATCACGTGCCCGCGCCGGTCGAATTGCACGGCGCCAGCGCCGACGAGGCGATCGATTCGCTACAGCGCCTGTTCAAAGCCGACATCGATCCGAAGCAGGTGGCTGCCATCATCTTCGAGCCAGTGCAGGGCGAAGGCGGGTTCTACCCCATGCCGGCGGCCTTCGTGCGCGCCTTGCGCGAACTCTGCGACACCCACGGCATCCTGATGATTGCCGATGAAGTGCAGACCGGGTTTGGCCGCACCGGCCGCTTGTTTGCCATGGAACACTACGATGTCGTCCCCGACTTGATGAGCATGGCCAAGGGGCTGGGCGGCGGTCTGCCGCTGTCGGCCGTGACCGGGCGCGCCGAGATCATGGATGCGCCCGCGCCCGGCGGCCTGGGCGGCACCTACGCGGGCAATCCGCTCGCCGTCGCCAGCGCGCTGACGGTGCTTGACGTGATAGCCGAAGAAAACCTGCCGGCGCGCGCCGAGCGGCTTGGCCAGCGCCTCAAGGCGGTACTGCAAGAAATGCGGGGGCAACAGCCTCGCATCGCCGACGTGCGCGGCTTGGGCGCGATGGTGGCCGTCGAGTTCTGCCACCCGCAAGACGGCACGCCCGACGCCGAATTCACCAACGCCGTCCAACGCCGCGCCTTGCAAGCCGGGCTGCTGCTGCTCACCTGCGGCGTCTATGGCAACGTCATCCGGTTTCTGTTTCCGCTCACCATCGAGGATGCGGTATTCGAAGAAGGACTGGAAATTCTGCGGCAGGCGCTCAAGGGGTGAGCCGCCCGAAGCCTGCGCTTTATCAAGGCATCATGGCCCCATGGCGCGCGCCCATGCGTCCGGACAAGCGTGTCTGAAAGCGGAATGCAAACCAGGGGCGGCGTTCAAAACTCTCGTTCACATCCATCTGCGCCGAGGAAAATCAACAAGTCACGACCAATGTGGCCAGGTGGCGGTAAAATAACGCCAAAACATCTGACGCGCTTGCGTTTCGGACATCCTCATGCCGGGATGCATAATATTTCAACTCAAAAATGAAAATGGATTTCAAATCAAAGGAGACAGCAATGAAACGAAATGTCGATCCGATCACGCTGGCGGTCGTGCGCGGGGTTCTTGAAACCACCCAGCGCGAAATGACCATGACCCTGGAAAAGACGGCCCGATCAAGTGTATTCAACGTCGCGCACGATTACAGCAACGCCATTTTCAACGAACGCCCCGAGATGATTTTACAGGGGCAGGATATTCCCATTCACCTTGGCGGCTTGATTCCGGCAATGAAGGAAGTCGCCAGATTCTTCGGTGACGACCTGCATGACGGAGACATCATTTACCACAACGATCCCGCTTACATGGGCAGTCACATCGTTGATTGTTGCATGTACAAGCCGGTGTTCTATCAAGGCAAACTGGTTTTCTGGACCGTATGCAAGGGCCATGTGACCGATATTGGCGGCCCGGTGCCCGCCGGTTACAACCCGGACGCGAAGGAAATTTACGCCGAAGGTTTGCGGATTCCTCCGGTCAAACTCTGGGATCGGGGCGTCGAGCGCTACGACGTGGTCAATTTCATGCTGACCAACATGCGCTCCCGGCGTGATCAGGAAGGCGACTTGAAGGCACAGCTTGGCGCGGTCAACGTCGGAGCGCGCAACCTGATCGCGCTCCTGGACAAATACGGCGTCGAAACCGTGCGCGCCTGCGTGGATGAACTGATGGACATGGCCGATCGCCATATGCGCCAGATCATCCGCGCTGTGCCGGACGGCGCCTACGAAGGCAAAGCGACACTCGAAGACGCCGGGCACGGTTTTGGCGCGCTTGAAATCCGGGCCACCGTGCGGATCGAAGGCGATACATGTCACATCCGCATCGACAGTCCGCCACAGATACCCTACTTCATCAACTCCTACGAAGGCAACTCCATTTCCGGCGTGTATCTTGGCCTGATGATGTTCACGCAGCTCGATCCCCCGTACAACGAAGGACTGTATCGCTGCGTCAGCGTCGATCTCGGCCCCAAGGGCACGCTGTGCAATGCGCGCGAACCAGCTCCCCACGTCAATTGCACGACAACGCCGATGGAGACGCTCGCCGACGCCGTGCGTCTCGCATTGGAAAAAGCGCAACCGGATCGCGCCGTGGGTTCGTGGGGGCACTCCAGCGGCGTCAATATCGCCGGAAACGACCAGCGCACTGGAGAGGGGTATGTGACGATGGTGCTCGCCTCCCTGGTGTCGGGCGCCGGGGCTACTGGCTACATGGACGGCTGGCACGCATGTGGACCGCAATGCTGCTTTGGCGCGCTTTATTCAGGCGACATCGAAGCGCTCGAATATGCCTATCCCATCTTGATTCGCCGCTACGGATTGGTCACGGACAGCGCCGGCGCAGGCCAGTATCGCGGCGGTTGCGGCACGGTCTGGGAGGTCGAGCCCATTGGCCACGAGATGATCGCGGTGAGCTTCGGCGAAGGGCGCAAACTGCCTGCCATTGGCGCCAACGGCGCGGCAAGCGCGTTGCCGGCCAGCAAGCTCGGGCGCGTCGAACTCAAGCAACACGGCAAGGTCGTCGAAACGCATCATCAAAACGCGGTGATGACGGTGCGTGACGGCTATTGCCTCGCGACCTACAACCCGGGCGGCGGCGGCTGGGGCGAACCGTTTGCCCGCCCCGCGGAACGGGTGCTGGAGGACGTGCGCAACGCGATCGTGTCGATCGAAGCGGCGCGCGCTGAATACGGCGTGGCAATCGATCCCGATTCCATGCGCATCGATCCCGCGGCCACCCAAGCCCTGCGTGCCAATGCCCGCCAACCCGGTTGAAAGGTCTCACATGAACAGCAAGCAATTTCGCCTTGGCGTCGATGCAGGCGGTACGTTCACCGATTTCGTCCTCGCCGATGGCGCTGGCCGGATGCACTTGTTCAAGGCGACATCGACGCCGGAAGATGGCACCCGCGCAATTGCCGATGGCCTCGGCCAGCTTGCGCAGGCACTGGGCCGCCCGGTTGGTGAAATCCTGTCGAGTCTGGATTTATGCATCAACGGCACGACTGTCGCGCTGAACGCTCTTATCCAGCACAAAGGCGTGAAAACCGGATTGATCTGCACGGCAGGTCACGAGGACTCACTGGAAATCCGTCTTGGTCACAAGGAAGAGGGGCACCGCTACGATGCCCGCTATCCGGCTGCAACGATGCTGGTCGAGCGCCGTCTGCGCCGGCCGATCCGCGAACGCGTGCTGGTCGACGGCACGGTACACACGCCGCTCAACGAAGACGATGTGCGCGCCGCTTGCGAGCTGTTTCGCGCCGAGGGCGTGGAGGCCGTGGCGATCTCGTTCGTGTGGTCGGTGGCCAATGGCGCGCACGAGCGGCGGGCGGCGCAAATCGTGCGCGAGATGTTGCCCGGCGTCTATGTGTCGGTTGGCCTGGAAGTGTTCCCGCAGATGCGCGAGTACACCCGCACCTCGACCGCCGTGGTCAATGCCTACCTCGGCCCCGTGCTGTCGCGCTACGTGAACCGCATCGAGCGGTTCTACGTTGAGAACGGCATCGCGTCGCCGGTGCGCTTTTATCAGTCCAATGGCGGCATGGCTTCGACCGGCGCGATGACCTCGCGCGCCGTCAACGCGATCAACTCGGGGCCGGCATCGGCTCCGCGCGCCGCGCTCTTTGTCGCCAAACCGTTCGGCCATCGGAACCTGATCACCATCGACATGGGCGGCACGTCGTTCGACATCACGCTCACCAAGGATGGCGTCACCAACATCAACAAAGACATCGACTTTCTGCGCTACCGGATCGGCACGCCGATGATCCAGGTCGAAACGCTCGGCGCGGGCGGTGGTTCGATTGCATGGGTCGATCCGATGGGGCTGCTGAAGGTCGGCCCGCAGAGTGCGGGGGCGACTCCCGGCCCTGCGTGCTATATGCGCGGGGGCGCCGAACCAACCGTCACCGATGCCAACGTCGTGCTCGGCTATCTCAACCCCGAATCGCTGCTCGGCGGGCGCGTGAAGATCGATGGAAACCTGTCGCGCAAAGCCATCGCAACCCATATCGCCGAGCCGCTCAAGCTCAGCCTGGAAAAGGCAGCCTATGGCATTTATAACATCGTCAATATAAACATGATCAACGGGATCCGGCGCGTGTCGATCGAGCGCGGCTATGATCCCCGCGATTTTGTTCTGATTGCGGCCGGCGGTGCAACTTCGCTGCATATTGCCGCGCTTGCCCGTGAAATTGGCGTAAAAACCGTGCTGGTATCCAAGCTGGCGTCGGGCCTGTGCGCATTCGGGCAATTGCTCTCCGATGTCAAATACAACTACATGGCGGCCTGTCCGATGCGCATTGAACCGCATTCACCGCTGGAGCGCGTCCAGCAGCAGTTCGATCGGATCGAGACCGAAGCGATTGCCGCGCTTGAACGCGAAGGCTTTTCGCGTGAACGCATCCACATCGACCGCCAACTCGACATGCGCTATTCCGGACAAATCCATGAATGCTCTGTCAATATAGGATCGATGGAAGTCAACCAGGAAACCATCGGAACGATCCGCAAGATGTTCGACCATCGCCACAAGCAGCTTTTTACCTATGCCGAACCGGAAAGCCAAGTCGAAATCGTCAACCTGGAAAGCACGGTGTCAGGGGTGATTGACCAACCACCGTCTCAAACCATTGAGGCAAGCCGTGCTCCGGCAGAGCGCGCCATCAAGGGACAGCGAGAAATGATCTTCGGCAAGGGCCAGGATGTCGAAATGATAAATTCACCCATATACGATGGCATGCAGCTTGGCGCTGGAGATACGATCGATGGCCCCGCCGTGATTGAGGAAATTACGACATCCATCGTGCTGCCGCCAGGCTGGCGGGCGCGTCTCGACGTTACCGGCACCTACGTGCTGACCGATGAAGGCGAAAATCGCTGACGCCGAATCGAATGGATGAAAAGCCTTGGAGCCTGTTCAAGGTCTCCGAAGCAAGAGCGCCATGAAGAAGAGATGAACGAACTGCAAGCTGGTGTTGAGTAGCCGCTCGCAGTTCTTCCACAGGCGTCCATCCTTCTCCAGCCAGGCAAAACTGCGCTCGATTACCCAGCGCTTGGGTATCCCTTGAAGGTGTGCAGTTCACTGCGTTTGGCAATCCGTACCGTTACCCCTTCGCCCAATGTCTCGCATACGCCCTGCGCGAAGACTTGCCCCACATAGCCGCTGTCACACAGCAAACCCTTGAGCTGCCTCAGCCAAACCTTGCCAGTATAGAGCGCCCTGCGCGCGCCACGGCCCTTGAAATCGCTTCGCAGCGTCTCGATTCCAAACCGCTGGCACAATGGCGCGCCCATGTCCACGCTGATTTTTTCCCACGGCAACAGCTTTCCGGCCAGTACCTACCGCGTGATGCTCGACAGCCTGCGCGCGCGCGGCTTCGAGGTGCACGCGATCGAGAAATACGGCCACGACCCCGCCTATCCCGTCACCGACAACTGGCCGCATCTGGTGCGGCAACTGGCCGACTTTGCCCGTGCGTGCGCGGGCGCCGGCGGCCCGCCGCCCTGGCTGGCGGGCCATTCGCTGGGCGGCATTCTCAGCCTGATGTGCGCCGCGCAGTACCCCGAACTGGCGCGCGGCGTGGTGTTGCTGGACTCGCCCGTGGTCAGCGGCTGGCGCGCGCGCGGATTGGGTCTGGCCAAGCGCGCGCCCAAACTGATGCGGCGCTTTTCGCCCAGCCAGGTCAGCCGGCGGCGGCGCAACGAGTGGGAAGACCGCGAGGCGGTATTCGAGCACTTTCGCGGCAAGAAAATCTTTGCCGCCTGGGATCCGCAGGTGCTGCACGACTATGTGAACCACGGCACCATCGACGCCGATGGCAGTTGGCGGCTGGCGTTCGACCGCGAGGTGGAATCGCACATCTACGACACCTTGCCGCATCGCATCGAAAGTCTGCTCAGGCGCCATCCGCTGAAGTGCCCGATGGCTTTTATCGGCGGCTTGCAGTCGGACGAGTTGCGCCGGGTGGGCGGTATCGAGGGCACTCGCCGCATCGCCAAGGGCCGCGTCACGATGATCGACGGCACGCATCTGTTCCCGATGGAAAAGCCCCTGGCCGCCGCCGCCGCGGTGGAAACCAGCCTGCGGGCGATGAGCTGAAACCGGACATGAACCCGCCGCCCCCTTCGTACTACCAGCGCCACATCTTCTTCTGCCTGAACCGGCGCGAAGGCGGCGAGTGTTCGTGCAGCGACTTTGGCGCGCAGGCGGCGTTCGAGCACTGTAAACAGCGCGTCAAGGCGGCGGGGCTGGCCGGGCCGTGCAAGGTGCGGGTCAACAAGGCCGGTTGCCTGGACCGCTGCGCCGCCGGCCCGGTGGCGGTGGTGTACCCCGAGGCCGTTTGGTACACCTACGTGGACTTGGCCGACATCGACGAAATCGTCGATTCGCACCTGAAAAACGGCCAGGTCGTCGAGCGCCTGCGCGCGCCGCCGCACCTGGGGCGTTGAATGCCTGAAGCACTGACTTTGCAAGGGCCGGCTGGCGTCATCGAGGCGCTGCTGGACGCGCCCGAGGCCGGCCTGTTCGACGCCCCGCGCGGCACCGCCGTCATTGCGCATCCGCACCCACAGTTTGGCGGCGCCATGACCAACAAGGTGGTGCAGACCATCGCACGGGCCTACGCGCAATGCGGCTGGCGCGCCGTGCGCTTCAATTTTCGCGGCGTGGGCGCCAGCGCGGGCTGCTACGACGAAGGCCGAGGCGAGGTGCAGGACCTGCTGGCCGTGGCGGCGCTGCAGGCGCCCGCCGAGGCGCCGCTGGCGCTTGCAGGGTTTTCGTTCGGCGCTTTCGTCGCCGCCCAGGCCGCCGCCGCGCTGCACGCCGTGCGGCCCATTGCCAGCGTGGTGCTGGTGGGCACGGCGGCGTCGCGCTTTGCCGTGGCGCCGGTGCCGGCCGAACTGCACGCGCGGACGCTGGTGGTGCACGGCGAGATCGACGACACCGTGCCGCTGGCCTCGGTGATGGACTGGGCGCGGCCGCAGATACTTCCTGTTACCGTCGTGCCCGGCGGCGGGCACTTCTTTCACGGACAATTGCCGCTGCTGAAATCACTGGTCGCGCGCCACGTGCGCGCCGGTTGATGCCATCTTGTTTTGTTGCTTTCCGCGAATTTCCCCGTGCCCCTCATGAACCGTTTCCTCAAGTCGCTGGCCGCGTGCGCGCTGGCCGCCGCTGCCGCGCTGACCCAGGCGCAGATGCCGCAGCCGCCCGAAATCGCCGCCAAATCGTATTTGCTGCTGGATGTCACGTCCGGCCAGGTCCTCGCCGCCCAGGACGCTGACGCGCAGGTCGATCCCGCCTCGCTCACCAAGCTGATGACCGCCTACCTGGTATTCGACGCCCTCAAGGCCGGCAAGATCAGTCTGACGCAGACGCTGCCGGTGTCCGAGCGCGCATGGAAGATGCCCGGCTCGCGCATGTTCATCGACCCCAAGATGCAGGTGCCGGTGCAAGACCTCATCAAGGGCATGGTCGTGCAGTCCGGCAACGACGCCACCGTGGCGCTGGCCGAAGGCGTGGGCGGCACGGTGGAACGTTTCGTCGAATTGATGAACGACCAGGCCAAGGCTCTGAGCCTGAAGAACACCAGCTACAAAAACCCGGAGGGCCTGACCGAGCCGGGCCACACCACCACCGCGCGCGATCTGGCCACCCTCTCGACGCGACTGATGCGCGACTTTCCGGAGTACGTGTCCTACTACAGCATCAAGAAGTACCGCTACCCCGGCACGCCCGCCAGCAACGACACCAACCGCAACCTGCTGCTGCAGCGCGATCCGACGGTGGACGGCCTGAAAACCGGCCACACCAGCGCCGCCGGCTACTGCCTGGTGGCCACCGCCAGGCGCGACTTTCCCAACCTGCCGGGGCGGCGCCTGCTGTCGGTGGTGCTGGGCGCGGCCAGCGAACTGGCGCGCGCCAACGAATCGCAAAAGCTGCTGAACTGGGGCTTTGTCGCCTTCGAGGATCTGAAGCTCTTCGACGCCAACCAGCCCGTGGCCACGCCCAAGGTGTGGAAGGGCACGGCGAGCGAACTCAAACTGGGCCGCGGCGAGCCGATCGTGGTGTCGGCGCC
>JGI24705J35276_12237742_pt1 | contig 12832 bp, 12 predicted proteins | sample TergutNt197P4_FD_35276 | JGI IMG/M metagenome (IMG submission 35276)
AGACCCAGCGACAACCCTATGATAATGCACATAGCAAGGGCGTCCGACATCGGTCAGCTCACGCCCGCCATAAGCCAAACCGCTGTGTCGCTCATCGACAGTTTCTGGCCCGGACCCCTGACCCTGGTAGTCTGGAAGCGGCCGGAAGTCCCGGATGCGGCGACGGGCGGGCTCGGCACGGTGGCGGTACGGATGCCGGACGACGCTGCGGCACTTGCGCTGATCAGGGAGGCCGGCTGCCCAGTTGCTGCGCCAAGCGCAAACCTCTCAGGGAGGCCCAGCCCGACAAAACCTTCGCACGTCCTCGATGACCTTTCCGGCAAAATCGATGCCATCATCCTAGGCGGGGAGTGCAGGGTGGGCATAGAGTCAACCGTCCTCGACGTAACCGGGGAAACGCCCACTGTCTTGAGGCCGGGGGTCGTGACGGCGGAAGACATAGAAGCGGTGATCGGCTGCCGCGTAGAGCTTGACCCGACCCTTCTGGGGTTTGATCCTGCTCACCCAATGAAGGGGGTCTTCGGCGAGCATGACACTGTAGCCTTTACTCCAAAAGCGCCGGGCATGAAATACAGGCATTATGCGCCAAGGGCTGAAATGGCGGTAATAGAAGGGCTGCCAAGCAAGGTGAGAAGCGAGATCGAGCGCATTAAAGCAGCCAACGAGAGGATTGGAAACCGCGTCGGCGTCGTGCTTTTTGAAGAGAAGGCCTTCAGGGAAGCGGCACATGATTTCTTCGCAAAGCTCAGGGAAATGGACAGCGAAGAAGTTGACCTGATTCTTGCCGGGGCGCTCTCGGACACAGACGGCGTGGGCTTTGCCGTGATGAACAGGATGTTGAAATCGGCTGGCTACAACATCATAAAGGTATAGCCACCAATCACCACGTGTATACGCAGTGCGCGGGCATCGCCTGCGTCAGGAGACAGGGGGATGTTTCATGAAGATAGCGGTAGCAAGCGACCATGGGGGTTTTGCGCTTAAAGAAGGGATTAAAGAGTTCTTGGCTTCCAGGGGCGTGGAAATTGCCGATTTGGGTACGCACACTGAACAGCCTGTGGACTACCCCATTTACGGGAAAGCGTGCGCGGAAGCGGTGGCGACGGGGGAAGCCGACGGCGGGATTGCCGTCTGCGGAACCGGCATCGGCGTTTCGATAGCGGCAAACAAAGTCCGGGGCATCAGGTGCGCACTATGCACGGATGCGCACATGGCGGCTTTGGCAAAGAGGCACAACAACGCAAACATGCTTGCCTTGGGCGGCAGGACAACCGGCATAGAAAAGGCAGCAGAAATAATTGGGACGTGGCTTGACACGGAGTTTGAAGGCGGGCGGCACCAGCGAAGGGTTGACATGCTCGATGAAATGTAGGAGGGAAAAAGCATGGGAAAAGTGTATGTATTCGATCATCCGCTGATTCAGCACAAAACGGCGATGATCCGAAAGACTGAAACAAGCGTGAAGGATTTCCGCGAGCTCGTCAGGGAAATAGCGATGCTGATGTGCTACGAAGCGACGAGGGACCTGCCGCTGATGGAGGTGGACATCGAAACCCCCATTTGCGCCACAAAGGTCAAAATGCTCAGGGGCGAGGACATAGCCATTGTCCCTATTCTACGGGCGGGGCTTGGGATGGTGGACGGCATGCTGGCCTTGGTTCCAAACGCCAAAGTTGGGCATGTCGGGCTTTACAGGGACCCGGACACCCATGAACCTGTCGAATACTACTGCAAGCTGCCGGGCGACGTGGACAAAAGGCAGGTGTTCGTGCTGGACCCCATGCTTGCGACCGGCGGCAGCGCGGCGGCGGCGATCAGCTTCATTAAGGAGAAAGGCGCACAGAAAATAAGCTTCATGTGCCTGATAGCGGCACCGGAGGGGATAGAAGTGCTGCTGCGGGACCATCCTGACGTTGACATTTACATTGCGGCGAAGGACGAAAAATTAAACGATCACGCGTACATCGTGCCCGGCCTTGGGGATGCAGGGGACAGATTGTACGGCACGAAGTAACGGAGGTAGACATGGGTTTTGATTTTATAAGGGACGACGTAAGCAAGCACACCAACGTGTTTGATGTGTTGAAAGAACGGGGCTTCATCGAGCAGGTGACCTACGAGGACGAGGTCCGCGAACTGCTTGGCAGAGAGAAAATTAAATTCTACATAGGGTTCGACCCTACTGCCGACAGCCTCCACATAGGCCATTTCATGCAGACCATCACGATGATGTACATGCAGAAGTTCGGGCACGTTCCGATTGTCCTCATCGGCAGCGGAACGGGGATGGTCGGCGACCCTTCGGGCAGGTCCGACATGCGGAGCATGATGACGAAAGAGCGGCTGATGGAGTACGGCGAAAAATTTGAACGGCTTTTTGGGAAGTTCATCGATTTTTCAGACGGTAAAGCGATATGCGTCAACAACGCCGAATGGCTCCTCCAGCTGAATTACGTGGATTTCCTGCGCGACATAGGGAAGCATTTTTCAGTCAACACCATGCTCAGGGCTGACTGCTACAAGCAGCGCCTCGAAAAGGGCCTCACCTTCCTCGAACTGAACTACATGCTGATGCAAGCCTATGATTTCCTTGTGCTTTCGCGTAGGCACGACTGCAAGGCGCAGTTCGGAGGCAACGACCAGTGGGCCAACATCCTGGCCGGCGTGGACCTCACAAGGCGCGAAGATTCCAAGCAGGTTTACGGTATGACCTTTGCCCTACTGACCACAAGCGAGGGCGTGAAGATGGGCAAAACCGTAAAGGGCGCACTTTGGCTTGACGCAAACAAGACATCTCCTTACGAGTTCTACCAGTACTGGCGGAACGTGGAAGACGCCGACGTCCGCAAATGCCTTTGTCTTCTGACTTTCCTGCCGATGGAGGAAGTGGAGGAATTGTCGTCGCTTGAGGGCGAAAAGATCAACCATGCAAAAGAAGTGCTGGCGTTTGAGGTTACAAAGCTTATACACGGCGAAGAGGAAGCCAAAAAAGCCCAAGACGGCGCAAGAGCGGCCTTCAGCGGCGGCGGCATAGGCGGCAGCATGGACAACATTCCCTCCACCCAAATCCCAGCCAGCGAATTCGAAGGCGACGGGATGGGCATAGTCGCGCTGATAAAGCGCCTCGGGCTGGTCCCCAGCAACGCCGAAGGCTTCAGGACAATTGAGCAGGGCGGCCTTGCCATTGGAGACGTCAAGGTAACCGACGCCAAGCTTATGATAAAGGCAGACAGCTTCGAAGAAGGAAAGATCATAATTAAAAAAGGAAAGAAAACTTATCACATGGTCGAGCTTTGCTAGTGGGGGAGATAGTTGGATTGGGGGTTTTGGGTTGGTAGTTGGGTTGAGTTGGTAGTTGGTAGTTGGTAGTTGGTAGTTGGTAGTTGGATTGAGTTGGTAGTTGGTAGTTGGTAGTTGGATTGAGTTGGTAGTTTTTAGTTGGTAGTTGGTAGTTGGGCGATAGTTGGATTGAGTTGGTAGTTGGTAGTTGGGAATGGGGAACTGCCGCCGCTGTGGCGACAGCAGTTCTTTTGCTATTGTGACAGTAGTTCTTTTGCTATTGTGACAGCAGTTTTTTTGCTATTGTGACAGCAGTTCTTTTGCTACTGTGCCAACAGTTCTTTTGTAAACCGCGAGATTTCAGCAAGACCCGCTTCCAGCATTTCCGGGTCGAAAGCGTACCCGATGCGCACGAAGCCTTCTGTGTCCATTACGCTGCCCGGCAGTATCATGACGCCTGTGCTTTCTAGCAGCTTCAGGCAGAAATCCTTTGATGGAATGTCGAAGTTGAGTTTGACGAACGCAGTGGTGCCGCCGTTTGGCCTGACATAGGAGAAATTTGGGTTTGAATTCACCCAGTGGTCGATTATTTCGATGTTGTCCCTTACGATTTTCAGGTTTCGCTCGACTATTTTCCCCTTGTGCGCAAGTGCTGCCGCTGCAAGGTAATCGTCGAGGACTCCGCAGCTGATAGTCGTATAGTCGCGGTGCTTGTTGACCAGCGAGACCACTTCTTTTGGTGCGGCGACCCAGCCAATGCGGAGCCCGGCCAAGGAGAACGTTTTGGACATGCTTGACGTGCTGACGCCTTTTTCGTACAGGTCTGCAATCGAGTCAGTGAAATTTTCGCCCTCGTGGGTGAGCCCTCTGTAGGTTTCGTCCGACAGGATGTATGCGCCGTAAGGCCTGACGATATCGATGAGCCTAGTTAGGTAGTCCTTGTCCATCACTGAGCCGGACGGGTTGTTCGGGTTGTTCAAACATACGAGCTTTACGTTGGGGTTCATGTATTCTTTGAGCAGGCCGAGATTCGGCAGGTATCTGTTTTCCATGTTTAGCGGGAGGATTTTGACTTTGGCACCGATGGATTCGGGGATCGAGTAGAGCTGCTGGTATGTTGGCAGCACTGAGACGACCTCGTCGCCGGGTTCCACAAGGGCGTTGATGGCAAGCGAGTTGGCGCCAATCGCTCCGTGAGTCGCCGTGATGTTTTCAGGCTTTATGCTCGAATACAGGCTGCAAACGCCTTCTTTGAATCCGGGGCTGCCCTCTATGTGGCTGTAGGTCAAGCGGAACGACAAAATGTCATTCAATATCCTATCCTTGTCGCCGGTCAGCTCAAGGAACTCGTTTACAGTCAAAGTGGAAACGCAGGTTTCAGCCAAGTTGTACCGGCAATTGTCCTCATAGGCGTTCATGTATAGCTCAACGCCGAAATCCTTGATTTTCATGCAGAAAAGCCTCCTTTCACAGTTCTACGACCGAACCGATGTTTTTTTCTTCCGCAGATTTTAGGGCACGATTAGCCACCATCAGGTCCTGCAAAGCTATTCCCGTGGAATCAAAAATCGTAATGTCGCGTTCTGACAATCGCCCTTCCTTGCTCCCGCAAATGAGGTCGCCGATTTCACCGATGATCGAATCCTTTGCAATCATGCCTTTTTTGACCGGAATTTCGCATTCTCCAACATTTACCGCTTGAACAATGTCGTCAACGAAGACCCTCGCCCGCGAGAATATGCGCTCGTCAATTTCCTGCTTTCCGGACATGTCTGCGCCGATGCAGCTGAAGTGAGTCCCTTCGCGCACCCATTCGTTAGAGACTATTGGTTTGTGGGCGGGCGTTGCAGTGATGATAACATCGCTGTTTTCAACAGCAGACTTGATGTCGGAAACCGCCTCGAAAGCGACGTCGAACTTCTTGGCAACTGTTTCGTAATCCTCGCTGCCAGGATCGTATTTAGAGAGGAAGCTGCCCATCAGCACCGACTTGATCCTTGCGGCAAAACTGACAGTGTTGTCGCTGAGCAACGGATCGTAAACCCTTACTTTCCTTATATTGTCAAGGGCGATGAGGCTTGCCGCTACCTGGTACGTCGCTTGGTGCCCCGCACCCACCATGAGCAGGTTCTCCGAGCCTTTTCTGGCAAGGTGTTTTGCGCCTATGGCGCCGGCGGCACCTGTCCGCATGCCGGTCAAGTGCTCTGCGCTCAGCAGGCCCAGCGGTTTTCCGGTTGTGATGTCGAAGACCATGACTGTCCCGGTAAGCAGCGGCATCCCTTTTTCTGCGTTGCCAGAGAACCATGACACGAGCTTGAGGCCGAATATTCCAGCGTCCTCCAGCAGCCCTGATTTGATGTCCATGTCAGCGACGCCGGGCTCGAATTCATGGAAAACCAATGGGAACAGCTTGCCGGCGCCCCGCGATTTCATCGCATACACTTCTTCGATGTCTTTGATAACTGTTTTCATTTCCAGGACTTCTTCAGTCTGCTCTAGGTTTAATATTCTGATTGGATACATGTGAACCCTCCGTTTTTTAGTTTGTAGTTTTTAGTTGGTAGTTGGTAGTTGGTAGTTGGTAGTTGGTAGTTGGTAGTTTGTAGTTTTTGGTTGGTAGTTGGTAGTTGGTAGTTTGTAGTTGGTAGTTGGTAGTTGGTAGTTGGTAGTTGGTAGTTGGTAGTTGGTAGTTGGTAGTTTGTAGTTGGTAGTTTTTAGTTGGTGTAGTGCGTCAGAACAAACGAGGGCAATTTCGTCTTTTTTTACAAATTAAAATATGCGGCAATCCAGCAAATATTTCGCTTATTGTTCAGTAGCGTTTATGCCGCGAAAGCCAATTTGCAGTGAGGGTGGGGATGGTAGCCTTGCATTGGCTTCATCCATTTTCATTTGCATCAATTGCCCTCATATAAAATGACGTTCTACAGGTTGGTGGTTATGCTTAGTATATACCAGTCTTATGCGCACTGCAACGGTTTCGGGCGATTTTTAAAAAAATCGTTTGACTTTGCACTCCAAAAATTGTAAAATAATACTGCATGTTTTTTTATGGCGCAGGCTGGGCTTCCGGCCGTGGCCAAAACGTTACAACAGTTGGGCCGAAAACGATTTGATGTCAAATCCGAGTAGGCAGGGAGGTTTGAATGAAATCATTTATTGCAAAGCCTCATGAAGTGGAGAGAAAGTGGTACGTCATCGACGCCGACGGTAGGACGCTCGGCAGGCTGGCGACGGAGGCCGCTTCCATTTTGAGGGGCAAGAGAAAGCCGATTTTCACGCCACATGTTGATACAGGCGACTATGTGATTGTAATCAACGCGGAAAAAGTGGCAGTAACAGGCAAAAAGAGAAAAGAAAAGATCTACAAGCGCTACACCGGGTACCCGGGAGGTTTGAGGGAGATCACTTTCGAGAAGCTGCAGGCCAAAAAACCGGAGGAAATAGTGAGGCACGCCATCAAAGGCATGATGCCGGACGGCAAGCTCGGAAGGCAAATGTTCAAGAAACTAAAAGTCTACGCGGGACCAAACCACGTCCATGCAGCGCAGAAACCTGAAGTTTGGGAATTTTAAGGAAGGGGAGGAATAGACAATGGCTGCAAAAATGCAATACCAGGGAACAGGCAGAAGAAAATCATCAATCGCCAGGGTCAGGTTGATCCCCGGAAAAGGCGTGATAACAATCAACAAAAAGTCCTTGGACGAGTACTTTGGGATGGAAATCCTCAAGCGCGAAGTAAGGAGGCCCTTTGAAGTTGCAGGCGCGGAAGGCAAGTTCGACGTCATCGCCACAGTGCATGGCGGCGGGTTCACCGGACAGGCGGGCGCACTCAGGCACGGCATTTCAAGAGCCCTTTGCGTGGCAGACAGCGACGCCTACAGGCCGCAGTTGAAAGCCGTAGGGTTTCTGACAAGGGATCCGAGGATGAAGGAAAGAAAGAAATACGGCCTAAAGAAAGCGAGGAGGGCGAGCCAGTTCTCAAAACGCTAGACGATTCGACAAAGACCAAAGGCACAGGGCAAGCATGCCCTGTGCTAATATTTTTTTTGTCAAAATTCCCACTTGATTTTTTGTCAGAATTCATATATAGTTAATTATTATCAGCACTCTTATTCATTGAGTGCCAGAAGGAGGCATCAGATGAGCAAGTTTTTTAAAGAGTTCAAAGAGTTCGCGCTTCAGGGCAATGTGATAAACCTTGCGGTTGGCGTGATCATTGGGGTTGCCTTTCAAGGGGTGATAAGTTCCTTGACGGACAACATCATTTCGCCGATAATCGGCATTTTCGCGAAACAAAATTTTGACTACCTGCAGCTTGACGTTTTGGGAGTCTCGCTGAAATACGGGGCTTTCATCACCAGCGTCATCAATTTCTTAATCATGGCGTTTGTGGTTTTCTTGATTGTGCGCACTATGAACCGCGCCATGACCATCGGCAAAAAAGTGCCGGAGCCCGCAAAGCCGGCCACTAAGCAATGTGCCTACTGCTTCAGTGAGATAAACGCAAACGCGACGCGCTGCCCGGCATGCACTTCGGAACTGTAAGGAGGGATTAAAATGGCAAAGAAGCAGTTCAAGGCAGAATCCAGGAGATTGCTTGATTTGATGATCAACTCGATTTACACCCACAAGGAGATTTTCTTGAGGGAACTGATCTCAAACGCCAGCGACGCCATAGACAAGCTGTACTACCGCTGTCTGACGGAGGAGAACACCGGCATTTCAAGGGACGATTTCAAAATCAGAGTCACCGTCGACAAGGAAAACAGGGTTCTCAAGGTTTCGGACAACGGGGCAGGGATGAGCCGGGACGAGCTGGAATCAAACCTCGGGACAATCGCAAGGAGCGGCTCCATGCAGTTCAAGGACGGGATGGAGGCGAAAAAGGACGGGTTGGAGACGAGAGAGGAAATTGACATCATAGGGCAGTTCGGGGTGGGTTTTTACTCATCGTTCATGGTCAGCAGCAAGGTGCAGGTCGTAAGCAAAGCCTACGGCGATGAAGCGGCAAGCAGGTGGGAATCGTCTGGCGCAGACGGGTATTCTGTGGGAGCATGCGAAAAGGACGGCGTGGGCACCGAAGTGATCCTTACAATAAAAGAAGACACAGAAGACGAGAAATACGGCGAATTCCTTGAGGACTACACGATTAAATCCCTTATCAGGAGGTATTCAGACTACATTCGATACCCGATTTTGATAGGGGACGACGAAGCGCCGGCCAACAGCATGGTGCCAATCTGGAAGAAGAACAAATCGGAACTGAAGGATGAGGACTACAACGAGTTCTACAAGGAGAAATTCTTTGATTTCTCAGACCCCGCAAAGGTCATACACACCAACGTGGAAGGCGTCGTGACGTACAACGCGCTCCTTTACATACCAGAGCGGGCGCCCTACAACTATTACACAAAGGAGTTTGAAAAAGGCTTGCAGCTTTATTCGAGCGGCGTCCTGATCATGGACAAGTGCCCCGACCTAGTCCCCGACTACTTCAGCTTCGTAAAGGGGCTTGTGGATTCGCAGGACCTCTCCCTGAACATATCGCGGGAGATGCTGCAGCACGACAGGCAGCTTCGGGCAATTGAAACGAGACTTGAAAAGAAAATCAAGTCGGAGCTTCTGGAAATGCAGAAGAACGACAGGGGCAAATACGAAGAATTTTTCAAGAGCTTTGGCCTGCAGATCAAATTCGGGATATACGACAAGTTCGGGCTCCACAAGGACAACCTGAAGGACTTGGTCATGTTCTGCTCCTCACTGGACAAAACGCCAGTAACCTTTGCTGAATATGTGGGCAGAATGGTGCAGGATCAGAAGTACATCTACTACACATGCGGCGAAAGCGTCGATAAACTCGACAAGATGCCGCAGACCGAGCTACTGAAGGACAAGGGTTTTGAAATCCTCTATTGCACGGACGACGTCGATGAATTCGTGTTGAAAGTGCTGCTAGATTACGAAGGCAAGATGTTCAAATCGGTGTCAGACGAGGAGCTTGGGATAGACGAAAGCGATGAAGAGAAGGAAGCGGCAAAAAAGCAGGGCGAGGAGAGCAAGGAATTGTTTGGCGCCATGAAGGAAGCCCTCGGCGACAAAGTGGCAGAGGTGCGCCTGTCGCAAAGGCTGAAGAGCCACCCGGTGTGCTTTGCCAGCGGGGGCAGCCTTTCGATCGAAATGGAGAAGGTGCTCAACGCGATGCCGACAGACGAGAAAGTTAAAGCCGAAAAAATCCTTGAAATAAACGGGAACCACCAAGTATTCGGGGCCTTAAAGGACGCCTTGGAAAAGAAAAAGGACAACAGCAGCGACGAAACGCTCAAGGAATACTCGGAACTGCTGTACAGCCAGGCACTGTTGATAGAGGGGATGCCGATTGAAGACCCGGTGGCTTTTTCAAATTTGATATGCAAGCTGATGTAAGGCATAACTACCTGCGTCCGCGCCCCGGTGCGGGCGCTTTATATTGTGCGCGTGGAAAAAAACCACTTGCTTTATGGTGCGAATTCGCGCACGGTGATCAAATCCTGAATTGTTATGCCGTCAATCGTGCCGCCTGAAACAAAAAAATCAATTTCGTGCGTGGCGTCGCCCTGCGAATCCACCAGCAAATCCCCCTTGTACAGCAGGGTGATTTTGGTCTCGTTGTCGCTATTGTCCGTATGGGCGTCCACGTACTCCTTGCTTACGCCATAGGCGCTCAAGATGTTCGCCGTGCTGTCTGAGTGCGATACCCCGGCGCCGGTTTTCATTGCACCTGGCGTGGTCATGTCAATCGTTATGATTTTCCCTAAAAGGCAGGTGAACCAAACGTCGTCGTAGATGTAATAAACCTGGGGCGCAGGATAGCCGTGCCCATATGCGAACGTAGGCGAACCAAACTGTTTCCACATTTCGGTCACGTCCATGCCAAGGCTGATGGCGCTGCTGCCTTTGTTGACAGATGTGGTCTTCTTTGAAACTGACGGGAAAAGCGATTCGCCCGGCAGAAGCTTGTCTCCGCGCAGCCTCGTGTTTATAATGACTTGCCGGGTCTTTGAATCCCAAAACACGTCCATGTCCAAGGATTCCGAGATGAAACGGAGCGGCACGAACGTCCTGCTGCCAACAATCTTCGCAGGGACGTCCATAGCTTTTTCTTTTCCGTCAACCAGTGCGTAGCTGCTTCCGATATTCATTGTGACTGTGTGGTTTTTCCCGTCCACATAAGGGTCGTCGTTGTTTAGCGGCAGTTTTAAAAGCCTTTCGGTTTTTAAAAGCGTCACGGTGCCTGCCGCATTGTCGTACTTGACCTCCATGTATGCAGCTTCCGCGATTGCCCGGATAGGCACCATCAGCCGGCTGTTTTCGATGAAGGGTGCCTGATCGAAGGTCATCGTCCGGCTGTCCAACGTGACTACTATGCTGTCAGCCGCGAAAATCGGCCGCGCCAAAATAAAGCAAAACAAAGCAAGGCAAATGAAGGTAGCTCTTTTCATATTCATTTACTCTCCTTTTGACAAGTCAGATTTCAAGGCAAAACTTGTCTTTTAGGACAGGCTTGAGCTCCCGCAATATCTTATCGCACCCGCCTTCGGAATTCGATTCGATGTTTAGCGGCATAAGGGGGTCGTGCAGGGATTTTCTGAGCAAGCACCAGCCGTCGCCGTGCTCTTTGTCAAACGATATTCGGATGCCCTCATAGTTTGGCGCCACAACGGTCATGCCGGGCTGCGCCTCGGCGTATTGCCGCAGCGTTTCCAAGGCTTCGTCGGCAAATGAGCTTGAGTCTGCCGCTTCGACAGGAAGCCTTATCTCTCGGGCTTCAGCAGGTTCTTCAAGCTCTGCTATCAGACTTCCTATGGTTTTGCCTTCGGATGCCAGCTGCGCGGCCTTAATGACTATTTTTGTCGCAAGGTAGGCGCCGTCGTCAAGGAAATAGTTTTCTTTGTATGCGGCGTGGCCGGAGGTTTCGATCGCAAGCTGGCAGTCGACGCCTTCGGCGCCTAGGCTGATCGCTTTGTTTATGACGTTTTTGTAGCCCCTCTTGTAGCGAAAGTGCTCAAGGCGCAGTTTTTCCGTGAGGAAACTTGAGAGCTGGTCACTGGTAATGCTGTCTGTCACCACCGTAGTGCCCGGGTGGTCTTCCGCAATCAGTGCCGCAGCCATTGCCACAATGCCGTTCCTGCTTATTTCCCGCCCGTGCCCGCAGACCGCAGCCGAACGGTCCACGTCCGTGTCGAAAATCAGCCCCAAGTCCGAGCCACTGGCCTGCACTGCCGCAGAGATGCTTTTTACCGCTTCTCTGTCTTCAGGGTTTGGGGCATGGCCCGGAAACGTGCCGTCCGGGCTCAAATATTGGCTTCCGCTGACGTCGGCGCCAAGGGGCGCCAAGATGTCTGCCGCATAGAAGCCGCCTGCGCCGCTTCCGGCGTCGACAGCAATTTTGAGGCCTGCCAGCGGCTTTTCGAAATCTGCTTTGCTGTTTACTTCATTTTTTATCTTTTCCTTTAGGAAGCTGCAGTATGCATCTAGGAGATTTGATTTTTCAATGTCTTTTGCGCTTTTCTGGCGAGGTGTCTCCCCATACGCGGCAGAGAATATTATCCGCGAAACGTCTTCTTTGTTAAGGCCACCCTCCCTGTCGAAGTACTTGAAGCCGTTCCGATTGGCCGGAAGGTGGCTCGCCGTCACCATGATCGCGCCGTCGCAGTCGAATTCAGGGAATACGGTGGACATGAACATGGCGGGGGTGGAGGCGAGGCCGCAGTCGAGCACTTTTACTCCGCAATAAGCCATCGCGTCGGCGGCAGCCTGCTTTAGGGCCTCACCGGAGAGCCTTGAATCGCAGCCGATGGAGACGGTCATGTCTTCCGGGGCAATGCCTGTTTTTTTAGACAGCCAGCAGAGAAAAGCGAGGGTCAGGGCTTCGCTTTCGGTTTCTGTGAGGTTTGGCAGCTCGCCGTTTGGACCAGGCAGCGCAATCCCACGTATGTCGCTTCCGTTCTGAAGTTTTTTTAATTCCATATCATTCCTCAAGCGCGGGCGATGCCCGCGTTAGTCATCTTCACGTAATTCTTTGGCCCAGTCAGATAAACCATTTCGCATAATTAGTTCCGCCGGAACGCCATTGATTTTTCCAACCTCGCAAAATGTAGCCCAATCCTCCTTTGTTATTGCAACCTCAACTTTAGTCATCAACTTATTAAAGTGAGGATTCTTAACGGCACGTGCAAAATCTTTTTCGGTTAGCTCTCGTATCACCTCAAATACTCCTTTCATATAGTTTTATTTCTGCGGTTGTTGCGCGGCGAGCAGAAATTATTCTGATACGCATTCGGCGTCACTGAGCCAGCAAGTTTTGCATCAATTTTTATTATACAGGAAAAACATGTTTTGTGGAAGTGAGAAAAGCATTGTGAAAAATATTTACAGAATTGAGCAAGATTAAATTGACAAAAGCGCAAAAATCCATAATAATATAGTAGTAAGTTGTCTGGGCCCATGGCGCAGCTGGGAGCGCGCCTGACTGGCAGTCAGGAGGTCAGGGGTTCGATCCCCCTTGGGTCCACCA
>JGI24705J35276_12237741_pt1 | contig 12825 bp, 13 predicted proteins | sample TergutNt197P4_FD_35276 | JGI IMG/M metagenome (IMG submission 35276)
GCGTCGCGGTCGATATTCTCTCCTATGTGAATATACGAATATGTCTTCATCAGAAATCCCCATTTTTGAATATACCTTCTCCCATTTGTCTGACCATCACTTCATAGACGGCGCCGGGCGAGAGAACCCCCATTTCCGTTATTATTGCGTCGATATATTTCGCGGGCGTTTTGTCGAACACGGGATTGTATACCTTGACGCCTTTCGGCAGCGCCGCTCCGTCGGCTACCTCCCCGTGATCCCTTTCCTCTATCATCACGGTCTCTCCGAACATGGTCATCGGAGAGAACTTGTATGACTCCGCACAGACGTTGAAAGGTACTCCCGCCTCGTCCGCGGCCAGCGCCAGCTGCGATGTTCCTATTTTATTGATGACCGTCCCGTTGGATGTCACTGTGTCCGCTCCGACGAACACGGCATCCACCTTGTTCATGACGAAACGAACGGCGCTGTCGACTATCAGCGTCACATCGACACCGGCCTCCGACAGTTCCTTCGCGGTCAGCAGCCCCTGCCTCCACGGCCGGGTCTCTGTTGCGTATACTTTTATGTCCTTGCCTTGGGCGCAGGCCTCTTTGATCACGCCGAGGGCCGCGCTGCTGTTGCAGTGCGTAAGAAGAGTATCGCCTTTCCGCACCATTCTCGAGCCGATCTTCGCTATCGTCTCAACGGCGTTCGACGACATCTCCCCGAACGCCCTCGAATTGAGTATGACGGAGTCTCTTGCCTCCTCCAGAGATGTGGCATTCTGTACGTCCCTCACGCTTGCCTGTACCCCGTTCCATAAAGAAACGGCGGTCGGCCTGGAATCCAGCAGCGTCTGTCTCGCCGTACCTAGGTCCTTTTTGAAATCTTCCAAAGAACCGCCGCAGTAGTTCTCTGCGAACTTTCCCATGGCGGCCGCTCCTGCGCGGGCTATCCTTCCCGCCCCCCTTATCTTCATTTCTCGGATATCCGATGCCGTCTCCCTGACTGCGTCCAACACATTGCCCAGAGTGTTTTGTGAGATTTAATATGTATGCATTATTATCATGCTGGTACTTATTAAAACAAAGAAAACGGCCCTCTCATCAATTATTTAAGATTGGTCTACATTAGGGCCAAATATGGAAGCGAAGAAACGTCTCAGAATGAGGGGCGTCAAGCAGGCGCCCAAAAGACTTGAGGGGGAGATCCTCGAACGTTCCAGGAAGCTTGCGGATGACCCAGCTTTGCTGAGGCCGATGTGCGCCGGGAACTGCAGAAAATGCCTTTTTGACAAAACGTTCAAGGAGATCGACAGCATCTCCAGATACAAGAACGACCCCGATACGCTCATTAAGTTTGCATCGAGAGGGTCCGACGACATGGCTAAGGCCTATGCGGGGACCATTTCCCTCAGCGCCGCCGGGAAGATACCTCTCCTGGCGACTGCCAGCATCGCGGGGGAAAAGGTCTCTTATGTTGTCAGAGGAAGCGTCGGGAACGACAAGCTCATCGGCTGCCAATACTACGATGACCCCAAGATCAGGCTCCTTTACTACAACTCATTCATAAAAAGGAACAAACTGCATCTTTATTCCTTCAAGGACGGGCTGGTGTGCACCAACACCCCGAAGATGCCGGAGGATTACCTCTACGAGGCCTTCTGGGATTCCCCGTATGAATTCAAGGACGACGGACTGAACTGCGGACACACCGATGCGCTGATCCTAGATATCAGGATCAAGTCCCTCAATGAGAACATCAGAATATGCGAGAACTGTGCCAAAGAGGTCTCGACCATACAATATCTGATCTCCAGATTATGCGCGGTCGAACCTCTGGATGACATTGACGTGCATGTCGTACATCCTTACCACTCCGAAAAGGAAAGCGATATGGAGAAGGTCGAAGGGGATCTTCTTAAGAGATATCTGCGCGGCGAGATCAACGACAGGACCCTGCTGCAAACGATAAAAAGAGAAAAGCTGGGCAGTCTTAAGAAAGGAGAAGTGTCCACATACGTCATAGGAACTGAGAACTACGGTTCGGACCTTGACTCATTCATATCCGCGCTTTCCGGTCCGGAAGAAGAAAAAAAGACACTGAAGCTGTTCTTGAGCTCCGCGTCCGAGTCCGTCATCATAAAGAACGGCAAGACATCGGAGACCCTTACCTACCTGTGGGACGGCCACTGGAGAGAACTGATCTCTTTCCACACATCGAAAGATATCGCAGACAAGATACAGGAAAAACCGAAGAACGCTCCTTCGCAGGCACTCAGCGATTTCTATAAGATATTCATCTCTGCAGATGTGGTCGCAAGCCTTCCAGAATTCAAGAAGCCGAGGCCGCTGACCAAACTCTCTGATACTCTGGCCAAAGCGGCGAAGGTCGGGGGCGGCGACCTGGTGGTAAAGACAATGGCCTCTGAGACGTTAAGGGATTCCAAACAAAGATGCATCGCGGCGGCTTTCGCCCTTGCGGCGGATCCGAAAGCGGCGCTTCCCATTCACCTTTCGGACGACGAACGGGATTTCACAAGTTATCTGGCGCCGTTTGCCAAGGCTGCGATCGAAGCGAGCGGCGAGAAGTACCGCGAGGCGATGAACACTCTGCTGACCGCGAGCGGCTCCGGAGAATCCGTTTAAGATATCCTGACATCAGCGACATAATGGGAGACGGAGGGGGCAAAGGACTTTACTTCCTTTATCCCTTCTATCTCAAAATCCCTTCCCGTTGATGCGAATATCCCCTCTATCCTCTGCTTGTGCTCTTTCACGTAGAACGTATCGTGATAATGGATCATCCCGCCCCGCTTCACAATATCCAGTGCTTTGGGCAGGAAGGCGGAGGTGGTCTGGACATAACCCATTATCACTCTGTCCGCGAACCGTTTCCCCGGTATGTTCCTGTTATCCCCCAGGATCGGGACCGTTCTTTCGGATACCTCATTACGAACGATGTTCCTGACCAGATATTTGTATGAGTCGGGATTCTTCTCGCAGGCGAACACCTTCCTTGCCCCGGTGAATTTGGCTATCGGGAGCGTAAAGTAGCCTATGCCCGCGAACATATCGACCACGGTCTCCCCTTCGCAGTCCTGTTCTTTCATGCGCTGTCTCTCGTCGACGTTCCCGGACGCGAACATTATCCTGCTCACGTCGAACTCGTAGAAGATGCCGTTCTCCAATCTGACCGATTCTGTGTCGATTCCGTAAATGACCTCTGTGCTGGGTCTTCTGAATTCCCCCGCTATCCCGTTCAGGTCTGCACATACCGTCTTCGCACCCAATATCTTTGCGTACGCCTCTCCTATCCTTTTTTTGTAGGGCAGGCACCCCTCTTCCATCTTCAGTATGACCACGTCCCCCGCGAACTCCCATCTCATCGGCAGGACCGCCACTATCTCATCGGGCAGTTCGGATAGTTCCTCGGCCAACCGTTCCTGCGGCCTCCTCCTTTCGACAGTATATGCGGGCCCTTCCGCAAGTTCGTATCCCATTGCGGCCATCTCGCCCTCCCTGCCGGGGGTAATGGGGAGCAGTCTTCGGTCCCCGGCCTTGCTTATCTTCGCCGATCTGTCGATCAGCCCCAATTCCATGAGGTACGGTATCGTGTCAGACGCTTCCGACGACCTGATGACCGCTTGTTTCATCATCTTCATAAGATCGCCCTGAGCATAATGGGGAGCAGCCTTACTCCCACATGAGGATTCCTCAGTATGGGGGATGCTATGCCGCTCGGATTATCGATATCTATGCCGTTCAGGACGGAGCGCATATCGTCCCTGTCCATTATCGTGAATATTTTCTCAAGGTCCTTGTCCGAGAGGCGGGTGAATGTCCTCCTTATCTTGTATCCTCTCGAAAATTCCTTTCCCAGCTCCTTTTTCCAACTTTTTTCGTATTTGGAAAGATAACCTGATGTCGCAATGCCGTCGCGAAGACTTTCGCTCACGGTCCTTCCCAGTATGGGTGCCGCCTTGAATATGGGAAAGAGTCCTCCGCCGGAGACGGGTTTGACGTGCCCCGCCGCATCGCCTATGAGGAGGGTCCTTTCCCCGTATGATCTCGGCCTTCCTCCCAGAGGTATTTTTCCCGCATGCTTAGATATCACATCCCCCTCGTCTATACGGGAGGCTTTCAGCAGTCTCTTTAGGTGTTCATTCGGAGTGCTGCCCGTTCCGGCGCTTATGCAGAGGCCCACTCTGACCGTATCTTCGAAAGGTATCTCCCAGCTGAAGAAGCCCGGCGCGAATTCCGAACCTATCCTCAGCGTCATCACCTCTTCGTGCCCGGACGTGCGCCTTACGTCCGCTTGGATACCGCGGACGTATTCTTTCGGAAGGTTGCTTCCCAGGGACATCGCTACTCCGGAGTTTTGCCCGTCGGCCCCGATGATCAGTTTTGCTTCCGCCTCCCCGCCGCTTGTCGATACGGACACCCCGTCCGCCGACACCTTGTGGCCGGCATACTTTACTCCATACCTTATCTCCGCACCCATGTCCACGGCCTTCTCCGCAAGCTTTCTGTCAAGGTCGGGCCGGTCGATCAGAAAGGCCATGATGCCTTTGGCCCTTACTTCGAGCACCCCTCCGCCCGGGAATACCACATCGGCCCCCCTGATCCTGTTCAGGATATCGGGGCTGACACCGCATATTCTCATTGCTTCCGGGGTTACCAGCCCGGTGCATTGCAGCGGCAGACCGGATGAAGCGTGCTCCTCCAGCACGACCACGTCATGATCCTTTGCCAAAAGACCGGCGGTGATGGTTCCTGCCGGGCCTCCGCCCACCACCACTGCGTCGTGCATGCGATCACGTCATTTTTTGGACTTTTCGTAGTCCTTGATGAAATTCTGTATGCCCTCATCCGTTTTCGGATGGGAGACCATCTGCTGCAGGACATTGTAAGGAATGGTCGCGATATCGCATCCCATCGACGCAGCGTCGAGCACATGCGTGGGATTCCTTATGCTGGCCGCGATGACCTCCGTCTCAAACCCGTAGTTGGAGAAAACGTTCACGATCTGTCCCAGTATCTCGGTCCCGTACAGGCCTATATCGTCAAGGCGTCCGACGAATGGGGAAACGTACCTTGCTCCGGCCTTTGCGGCCAGCAGCGCCTGCTGTGGCGAGAATATCAGCGTCATGTTCACGTCGATCCCCTCGCCCGAAAGCACCTTTGACGCTTTGAGAGCTGAAATGCACATGGGTAGTTTGACGTTGATGTTCGGGTGTAAAGCGGCGAGTTCGCGGCCTTCTTTTATCATGCCGTCCGCCTCGAGGGACATTGCCTCGGCCGATATGGGGACGTCCACGATCTCGGCTATCTCCCTGACCCTCGTCCTGGTGTCGGTGCCTTCCTTCGCTATCAGACTCGGGTTCGTCGTCACCCCGTCCAGGATCCCCCAGCTGTTTATCTCCCTTATCATGTCAAGATTTGCCGTATCAATGAATATCCTCATCCCTTCAACTCCTTCTTTCTTTCCAGGGCCCTCTTGGCGGCCTCCTCGATATCTTTCGAAGTGAGCCCGTATTTCTCGAACAGCTCGCTCGGGGCCCCTGATTCCCCAAATGTATCCTTTGTTCCCACCATTTCAACGGGTACCGGCATCTCCTGAGAAAGGAATTCCGCCACTGCCGCTCCCATACCTCCGATGATGCTGTGCTCCTCCGCCGTCACCGAGCAGCCCGTCTTCAGCAGGGACAGCCTGAGAGTTCCCTTGTCCAAGGGCTTTATCGTCGACATATTGATGACCTCTGCGTCAATGCCTTCCTCGAGGAGGGCCGATGCCGCCTCCAGACAAAGCGCCACCATCTGCCCCGTCCCGACAAGCGTCACGTCGTCCCCTTGTCTTAGGACCGATGCCTTTCCTATAACGAACTCTGCGTCATTTTCCGTTACAACGGGGACCTCCGAGCGGCCCATCCTCATGTACACCGGGCCGTTGTACTTTGCGATCGCCATCGTTGCGGCGTACGTTTCGTACGCATCCGCGGGGGATATCACCGTCATGTTCGGAAGCACCCTCATCAGCGCTATGTCCTCGAGCGCCTGGTGCGACGCACCGTCCTCCCCCACGCTTATGCCGCTGTGGGTGGCCACTATCTTCACGTTGAGTTTCGGATACGCGACCGCCAGCCTTATCTGTTCCCAGCATCTCCCGCTGGCGAACACGGCGAACGTGGATGCGAACACCGTTTTTCCCGATGCCGCCAATCCGGATGCGACGCCGATCATGTTCTGTTCCGCTATTCCCACTTCTATGAACCTTCCCGGTGCGGCCTTTCTGAACTCCGATGTCTTCGTTGAATCTGCCAGGTCCGCATCTAGCACGACGGTGTTGGGGTCCTTTTTCGCAAGTTCTGCAAGCGCCTTCCCGTAGTAGTTCCTTTGAGCCAGTTTCATTCCGTCCATATCCTGCCTCCAAGTTCCTTCAGCGCTTTCTCGGTCTCGTCCGCTTTGGACGCCTTGCCGTGGAATTCGTAGTTGTCCTCCATGAAAGAAACGCCTTTCCCTTTCACCGTGTTCATGATTATCATCGTCGGATTCGTCTCCGACATCTTTGCTTTCTCGCACGCCTCCAGGATCTGCACCATGCTGTGCCCGTTGATGATCAGTACGTTCCATCCGAAAGCCCTCCATTTATCGGACAGAGGGTCGATGGACATTGCGTTCTCCGTGTTACCGGTTATCTGCAGACGGTTGCGGTCCACGAACGCTATCAAGTTGTTAAGGTGGTAATGGTGGGCAAGCATCGCCGCTTCCCAGTTCTGTCCGCTTTGGAGCTCTCCGTCCCCCAGCAGACAGAATATCTTGTGATCCTTTTTGTCCATTTTTCCTGCCAGCGCCATACCGCATGCCATGCTCAGGCCTTGGCCCAGTGAGCCTGTGGACATCTCCACTCCGGGGACCTTTCCTTTGACGGGGTGACCCTGCAGGTTGGAACCCAATTTTCTCAGGGTGAGCAGTTCCTCTTTCGGGAAATATCCCGATTCCGCAAGTGCGGCGTACAGCACCGGCGCCGCATGACCTTTCGATAAAATAAAACGGTCGCGCCCTTCCCACAGGGGGTCGTCGGGGTCGTGCCTCATGACCCCGAAATACAATGCAGCCATGAGATCTGCCGACGATAGCGAGCCTCCCGGATGCCCGGAGCCCGCCGAAGCGGTGGCCTCTATGACATCCAATCTGAGAATGTTTGCTTTCTTCTCCAGCTCCTCTATCGTATAGTCCATGGCAACCTCTGAGAATCCTTCAATCGCTCTCTATCCTGGGTGCCAGGAAATATATCACGTTGGCCTCGCCGTTGGCCAGCCCGAACACCAGTTTGACCGGGTAGTCGTTGTCCAGCTCGACCCTCACCTTCGTTCCGGCAGGTATCGCCTTTAAGATATTGGAGAAATAATCGAGGGGGAACAGACTGTGCACCTCCGACTGTACGTCCAAGACCTCCAGGTCTGAGCCTTTCAGCAGTTTCAGGCTTGCATCGTCGGTATCTCCTTTGCATGACAGTTCGAAGAACTCCGGGTCCGCTTTAAGGGATATGTGGTCCGATATCGACTCCGCCGCGCGTATGCCTTTCAGCAACTGGTCAACTGCCATGACCGCGCCTGCCGAGAGTGTCAGCTGCGGGACCTTCGGATCATTCATGCTTGAAGTGTCCACCAGGTTCATTGACCTGGTGAGATTCCCTATCCTGAAAACGAATCTCCCTTTGTTCTCATCTTGCTCCATGGAAACAACGTCGCCCTGGCCCGCCAGTTTGAGGACCGCTTTTACTTTATCCAGGTCCAAACCTATCTCTTTCACGCTGGCCGAGTACGATTCGAAAGCCTTTGCTCCGATCTTAAGTTCGATCATGGCGACATGCGCGGGATCGACCGCCTTAAGCGTCATTCCTTCCGGAGTGATCGTAAATTTTACCTCGTCTATGAGTGTCGAGATGATATTGACCAACCCTTTGAGGGTTTCCGATTTTATCTCTGCTTTGAACATTTACCCACCAACATCCATCCTGAGGCTCAGTACTCTCTCCATGAGTGATTGCATCTGCAACACCGGTATATCCTTGTCTCGGGTTCATCGGCCGCGCGTGTCTGTCTTATCACGAAGTACGCCTCGCTGTTGCTGCATTCCGGGCACGTTATCCGTGTCTTGGGAAGGGTCGCAACGTTCTCGGTTATCACCGTGGTCTCCCTGTCCTCCGAATCCGTCACGAAGACCTGTGCCTTGCCCCCTATATTCTTGACGTTGCCGCAGGAGTTGCATTTGTATACTCCTTCTTTCGGGAACATCATCGAGCCGCATGTGGAACAGAACAAGTCTTTACCTCTGTTTCAAGGACAACAGGTGACGCTATTAAAATATTTTCAGCGCACGCAAGCGTGCGCCCCTTATTCTTCCCTTTTCCGGTCGGACCTCTCCAAGATATCGGAGAACGGATTACCCTGTGCTTTGCTTTGAGATGCGGCGGAGTTGCCTGATACCGTTGTCGTTACCGTTTGGACGGTGGTCGCGACGGGTTTTCCTTCCTGCGCCTTTTTCTTCTCCGTTTCCAGGTCCTTCTGCCCGGCGTTCGAGTCCTTGTTCTCATTGGTGGTCATTCTTTGGGAGGCGATGCAGTCGTCGAAGGATCTGAATCCCATTTCCTTGTTCTCGCCGTACAGCCGCATGGATCTGGCGGATGACCCCGGGGAACCTCCGGATGCGCCGAGCCCGATAAGATATGCCGTCTCCTTGCGCACCTGCCTTGCCAGGATACCTCCGACCCCGCCGAAGACCGCGACGACCCCGAGACCGGTTAAGTTCAGGTCCGATGTCCCCGCCATGAAGAATGTCTGAAGAAAAGCGGCGGCCGCGCCGACTATTCCGGTCAAAGAAGCGGCGGCCTCGTCCGCCGGAACCTCCGGGTAGCCTCCGTGCGCCAGAACAAGCGCTGACAGCCCCCAGACCGCGGCAAGAAGGACCGCTCCGCATACCAGTGCGCAGAGAAAGCCCTTTGCCATGGACCCCGTTTTCCTTCCGCAGATGTATCCGGCGACCGCCGGACCCAGGATGGGTATCCACCATAGGAGTACGGATGCCGCAAGACAGAATACGGCGGCCATCCTTGTGCTGTAGACCTCGTTGTCCATATCGACCGCTTTTACTAAAGACTGGCGAAGAGCGCTCCCTTCCATTTGCATCCCGGTGTGTTAAGTGTGTCGGCGTTTAAAAACTTGTGCTAAAAATAAGAGAAATGTAAAGGGTTTGGTGAATAAATCATTTCTTGGAGCTTTTCTTCTTCTTGGCGGCGCGCTCCGCTCTGAGATTCTCCTTCACGGCCTTGCTGATCTCCTCTGCCTGGTCCTTCCCGTCGGTGATGTCCTTTTCCAAGTAACGGAGAACGGTCCATCCGTCCTCCCTGAGCTTTTCGTCACCTGAGGTGTCCCCTGCTTCGGCCTCCACATAGACCGCGACCTTTGCCTTGACGTATGCTATGGGGATCTGGTACTCTCCGTAGTCCCTTCTGCATCTGAGGCCTTTGTTCCAAGTGGCCCTCCTCAGCAGCGCATCCGGTGTATCTTCCACGATCTCGAAGTCCTCATCGTACTCTTCTTCGGGTTCCGTATATGTCTCCGCTTCTTCGGGCACGGTTTCCGCAACGGGCGCCTGGACGACCTCCGCGGCGGGGGCGGCCGCGATCTCCTCCTCGGCTTCCTCCTTCTTGCGGGCCTCCCTTGCCGCCGCCGCTTCTCTGGAACTCATGACCTTTAGTTTCGGCTGTTCCTTTGCCTCCGCGGCGGGGGCGGGTTTCGGTTCCTCTTTCTTAGGCTCCTCTTTCTTAGGTTCTTCCGCCTTGGCCTTTTCTTTGTATACAGGTTTCTCCGTCGCCGGCTTCTTCTGAGGGGCCGGCTCCTCTTTCTTTGCGGGATAGGGCTTCGGTTTCGGCGCGTTCTTCTTCTCGGGCTCTTTGCTCTTTGCTTTCTTCTCTTTCCCGGCCGGTTCCTTCTCTACGACGGGAGCGAACCTCATCGCCGCAACCAAGATCACCCATAAGGAAACGAACATGATGAACGCGAATCCCATCATATTGTTCTCGCCCGTCTGGCTCAATATCCCGGTGAGCGCTATCGCCAACGCCAGCAACAAAGATATGACCATTATTATCTTCTGGTCCGCGACCCAGTTATAGAAAATATCCGATGCCGCCGCCAGGGTTATCAGCGCTATGAACAGGTAGACGGTCCACGACTCTCCGTTCATCAATCCTAGAACGGCGAGTGCTGCGCCCGACAGGATCATCAGAACGCCTCTGATCTTGCCGATGAAGACCTTCGATTCCTCTTTACCCAATGTTATCAAAAGACCGAACAGTGCTCCTATTATCCCAGCCACCACGCACCCTGCTACGAACGCCTGCTCCGGGAAGAGGTCGCTCAGAGCTCCGCTTCCGAAGACGAAATCATCACTCATGACGATCGCGGCGATCAATGATAAAAGAAATACTATTACTGCGGCTATGCCTAATGCACCTATGATTTTGTCTTTGTTCAAAGCAGTTGCCATGTTTACATAACCAGCATACATATTTTAGTAGTTTCGCATTGAAATAGGCATTTCTCCCGACATACCCACGTTTTAGGAAACTAAATATACGGATATTGACTAACCTTGGTTGTCTGCAAAAGCCGTTGGGACATAGCATCACTACTCACTGTCGAAGAGTGCCGAAAAGCGGCACTCTTTTCACAAAAGTCCTTCCATGAAGGCATTCAAAGAACAAAGGAGAATACCCATCAATGATAATGAAATTTAGATTCCTAGGGGGTGCGGACACGGTCGGCCGTATGGGCATGACCATAGCGGATGGTGAAAAGACCATGCTTGTCGAATACGGCATGAGCCCGACCAAACCGCCGGAGTACCCTATCGTGCCGCCGAGGATAGATCATCTGTTCCTTACGCACTGCCACTTGGATCATTGCGGAATGGTCCCCGCCATCTGCGGGAGGGACAACTGCGAGGTCTTCACCACCCCGCTCTCTGCGGAGGTCTCGGAGATCATGCTGTACGACAGCCTGAAGATCGCAATTTCCGAGGGGTACAACGAGCCCTATACATCCGACGATGTGGAGAAGACCATGGAACTTGTGGTGCCTTTCATGTTCAAAGACACCATCGAACTCGGGAAGACCGACATCACGCTCCATCCGGCCGGGCATATCCCAGGAGCCGCCATGTTCGAATTCAAACAGGATTTCAGCACACTGTACACCGGAGACCTGCACACCGCCAACCAGAAACTGGTCCTTGGGGCCAGGCCGGTCAAGTGCAAGAACCTGATAATCGAAGGCACCTACGGCGGAAGGAACCACCCTCCGAGAGATGAAACGATCGAGGCGTTCATCGCAAAGATCGAAGAGGTGATCGACAGAGGAGGTACCGTCATCGTCCCCTGCTTCGCCGTCGGAAGGATGCAGGAGATCATGATAATACTGAAGGACCTCGGCTACGAGATGTGGGTCGACGGGATGGGGAGATCGGTCACGAACCTGTTCCTGAATTACCCAGAATATCTCAGGGACCCGCGTTCCCTGCGTGCTGCCAGAAAGACCTTCAGGGAAGTGAAGAATGAGAACATGAGAAAACACGCCTCGAAAGGCCAGATCATAGTCACGACGGGAGGGATGCTCGACGGAGGCCCGGTGCTGGGATATCTGAGAACGTTGAAGAACAACCCGAAGAACGCGATCCTCATGGTAGGATACCAAGCGGAGGACACGAACGGAAGGCTTCTGCTGGAGACCGGCAGCATCGTTCTCGACGGAGAGATGGTGAAGATAGAGTGCGAGGTTCAGAAATATGATTTCTCGGCGCATGCCGGTCACAATGACATCGTGGATTTCGCAAAGAAATGCAGCCCGGACAACATCGTTCTGATGCATTCGGAGACGAGAGAGCTCTTCCTTGACGATCTTCGGGACTACAATGTCATCCTTCCCGAGCTGGGGAAGGAATTCGAACTGGATGTTTGAGATGGACCTGCGGCCGTTCCTTGAAGAGGATATAGGGGCGGGGGATATCACAACGGACATCTTCACCCCGGACGTCCCGGGGACGGCATGCATCATCTGCGAGGAGGAAGCGGTCGTCGCCGGGTTGGAGGAGGCGGCGGAGATATTCAGGCTGCTCGGAGTATCCTCAGAAATGCTGGCGGCCGATGGGGAGAGAGTATCGAAGGATACGAAGGTCATGGTCATCAAGGGCCCCCTCCGCGGGATACTTACCGGAGAAAGGACCGCACTCAACTTCCTGATGAAGATGAGCGGCATAGCGACGGAAACGAATTCGATCGTAAAGAAGGTCAGGGAGAAAGACCCGCACCTGATGATCGCCGGGACGCGGAAGACCACTCCGGGATTCAGGCCCTTTGAGAAAAAAGCGATCTCCCTGGGGGGCGGGTGGCCTCATAGGAGCGGCCTTTACGACATGATCCTTGTGAAAGACAACCACATCCTCGCCTGCGGCGGCATGGCTAACGCTCTGGACCGTTTCCGCGACGTGCCCGAAGGAATGAAGGTCGAGATAGAGGTGGAGAACATGGAAGAAGGCATTCTTGCCGCCGAGAGCGGCGCGGACATCATCCTGGCTGATCATATGTCCCCCTCTGACATAAAGAAACTGAGGGAGAAGGCCAGAGCCGTCAACGGGAATGTTCTGATAGAGGCCTCCGGCAACATAACCAAAGAGAATGCCGTCGATTATGCCGGATGCGCGGACATCGTCTCCCTGGGTTCTCTCACCCACTCCTCAAAGGCCGTGCACTTCTCGCTGGACCTGACGGGATGATCGATGCGACATCGTATTGGGGGGG
>JGI24705J35276_12237740_pt1 | contig 12823 bp, 16 predicted proteins | sample TergutNt197P4_FD_35276 | JGI IMG/M metagenome (IMG submission 35276)
CCGCTGATGCAAGGTGTCAGCGTTGTGGAAGCAGGCGTCGCGGCGCTGATGGACCTGTCAGAAAAGAACTGGACGATCGTCCGTCCATGATGAGGACTGTCGAATTAATTCATCAAACGGGAGCCTTGGGAGGACCTATGGAGCGTCGATCGATACTTCGCGCTGGACTCACCGGCTTGTTCGGAGCGTTCGGCCTGCGTGCGGCATCGGCAGAGCCCTCAAAGCGACAGCGCGTGGCCTATCACCTGACGGATGTTGATCGCGTGACTTTCGTCCTCGGCAACATCCAGAATCACATCAATGGCGTTGGTGGGCCCGACCGGGCTGACATCAGATTGGTCGTTCACGGGCCCGGACTCAAAGCATTTCATGCGTTGGAGGCCGAAGATCACGCGACCTCGACGGTGGAGCGTCTTGTCAAGGCGGGTGTCGGGTTTGATGCCTGCGCCAACACGATGAAGGCGCAGGGCGTGAAGCTGGACGACCTGCTCCCAGGATTCGCCGTAGCCGAAAATGGGGGTGTCGTCCGGCTCGCGGAGTTGCAGCAGCAGGGTTATGCCTATCTGCGCCCCTGATGGGGAGACAAGTTGTTGTTGACCACGGTCGTCGATCTTATCGGAGAGGACTGGGTGTCCTGGCTCGGCGGCCTGCTGGTGGGTGGTCTGTTCGGGTTCTTCGCACAGCGCAGCCGCTTCTGCCTGCGGGCTGCCACCATCGAATTCTCCCGTCGTAGAAGTGGGCCGCGGCTTGCGGTCTGGTTGCTGACATTCGCGGCGGCCCTGGTTGGCACTCAGGCTCTTGTGGTTGCCGGTTGGCTGGATGTCTCTGAAGCGCGCCAGCTTGCGCAGCAAGGCAGCATCTCCGGCGCCTTGATCGGTGGGTTGATGTTCGGCTGCGGCATGATTCTCGCGCGAGGCTGCGCAAGCCGGCTTCTGGTGCTGTCCGCCAACGGAAATCTCAGGGCGTTGCTCTCCGGGCTCGTCTTCGCGGTAACCGCGCAGTCGTCGTATCGCGGTTTGTTGTCGCCGGTGCGGGAATGGCTGACCAATCTCTGGCTGGTGGACGGCGGGCCGTCCCGCGATATCATGAGCCTGGTCGGTGGCGGGACACCCGAGAAGCTCGTTTTCGGGGCAATCTGGCTGCTCGCAGGGTTCGTCTTTGCATTTCGCAACAAGGTGTCGCTGGGCTTCATCCTGTCTGCGCTCATGGCAGGTGTGGCCGTCGTCGCGGGCTGGATCTTCACCTTTCAGCTGTCGCAGGCCTCCTTTTCGCCGGTGACGCTGAAGAGCCTCACCTTCAGCGGCCCTTCCGCCGAAGTGCTGATGCTGGTGCTGAACAGCCAGGGACTGAGACTGGGTTTTGATCTTGGCATCGTGCCAGGCGTGTTTCTTGGTTCTTTCGTTGCTGCTGCTTGGGCTGGCGAATTGCGCCTGGAGGGGTTCACTGATGGCCTCGGCATGCGTCGTTATCTGCTCGGTGCGGTGCTGATGGGGTTCGGCGCCATGCTGGCCGGCGGCTGCGCAGTCGGAGCCGGTGTTAGCGGTGCATCGGTGTTTGCGCTGACGGCGTGGATCGTCCTGGGCGGCATGTGGCTCGCGGCGGGACTTACGGATCTGCTCGTTGATCGACGGACCACCACGCCTGAGCCCTGACGTCAACTCCGAAATCTTGATCGGGGCGCGCCGAGCCCCTCACGGCAAATACTGTGCGCGCCCCTGGCCCTGACGTTCCAGGCAGCGCGGCCGCTGTATGAAGCGATATCGCCAGATCAGCCGGTGTGCTTGATCAGGAAACGATAGACGCCGTCCTTCGAGTCCGATTCCATGAGCTGATTGCCGGTGGTCTTGCAGAAGGCGGCGAAGTCAGCCACCGAGCCCGGATCGGTTGCCAGCACTTCAAGCGTGCCGCCTGCCGGTACTTCTTTCAGTGACTTCTTCGCGCGCAAAATCGGGAGCGGGCAGTTCAGTCCTTTTGCGTCAAGAATCTTGTCAGCCATTGGCGGTTCCTGTTTCTAGGTTTCTCATGTTTGAAGGTCGCGAACGCCGCGTTTGCCTGTTTTCAGATGTAAAGGTTGATGTCGGACTGAAGCGCCCTTTCCATGTAGGTGGCGGCCCCGCCGAGCGAGATGTTGTCGATCATGTCCTCTTTCTTGAATTCAAAAAGGTCCATCGTCATCTGACAGGCTATGATCTTGATGTCGGACTCAATCGCGGCTTCTCGTAACTCCTCGATCGACGCGACGCCCTTCTTCTTGATCAGGTTCTTCATCATCGTCGAGGCGGCAGCGTCCACGCCCGGCAGCATTCCAACGATATTTGGCATGGTCATGTGCATCCCCGCCATCGGCATCTTCATTGCGGGGTTGCCGAGCGTCGATATCTGCAGATCGAGTTTCTTCTTGAGCAGCGTCAGCCCATAGAAGGTAAAGAACATGGTCACGTCGACGCCCATGGCGGCGGCCGTGGTGCCCAAGATAAAGGGTGGATAGGCCCAGTCGAGCGTGCCCTTGGTGACGATGATCGTCATCGTCTTGGCGTTGTTGGCATCCGCCACTGCCCCAGACATTCTTTTCCTCCCGCTCCCGGCGAGTTGTTACATATTATAATCTCATAATATACGAATACATTGACTAGGCAACACCTAATCGCCTCACGATTGTTGTCGGGCCGGCTGGCAGGCCATGCTGGCGTGACACTCACTGCAAAAGAATGGACAATGCGAGATGCTCTCCTCGCTCAATCGGCGTCGGCGACGCCTCTATGCTGGTCGCTGCTCGAGTCGTCCTCGTCCTCCATGGGCTCCTGCTTGCCCAGACGCACGCACTCAACGAAAACGCGCAGATGGCATTGGCGGCACATGTCGTAGTCGATGGTGCGGTAAATGGTGCGCAATGCGGCTGTCTTGGATTTGAAGATGTTCTTGCTGCCGATGTCAGCCAGGTAGCCGCCACGCTCAAGCAAGTTGAACACGCGCTCCTTCACGCGGATCAGGTACAGCGCGCCGCCGCGTGCCTGAAGACGCCTTGCCTGCAAAGCGAGCGCCTCGGCCCCGGCGACATCAACAAAGTTGACCCCTGACATCACAATGACAAAGCGCTTGCAATCCGGTGCGCGCGTCTCGAAATCCAGCATGGAGTCGCGGAAGCTGCTGACGGCACCAAAGAACAGAGAGCCGTCAAGCCGCAGGAGCCGCACTTGCGGGCACTCCGGAAGCTCGGGCGTCGGATCGGTGAATTTCCGGGTCGGACTCGATGGGTCAGGAACGCGAGCGCGCAGGCGTGGGTTCGACGTGCGATAGAGATAGACAAGAAGCGAAAGAGCTACCCCTGCGAGGATCGCTATTTGTATGTGGATGAGGAGAGCCACGAAAATCGTAACGACCAGAACCCAGCGATCCGAGACACTGGTCCTCCAGATTCGGGCAATACTCTGTCTGTCGATCAGGCTCCAGCCGACCAGTACCAGTGAGGCAGCCATGGCCGCGTGAGGCAGGTAGGCGGCAAGTGGCGCAGCTACCACAACAATGGCAGCGAGGAGAATGCCAGCGGTCAGCGCCGACAGGGGCGTGCGGGCGCCGGCCTCGTAATTGAGAGCGCTGCGGTTGAAGGAGCCCGACACCACATACGATGAAAAAAATGCGCCGATGGCATTGGCAAGACCCTGTCCGATGAACTCCTGATTGATCTTGACGTGCTGCTCCGACCGGATCGCAAGAGCCCGTGAGATGGAGACGACTTCGTTCAAAGCGGAAATGGCAACAGCCAGTGCGGTCGGAATGAGCATCCGCCAGTCGAGCGGGTCGAAGCTCGGCCATGAAAGCGGTGGCAGATGTGATGGCAGCACGCCGACGGTGGTGACCGCCCCGGGTGACAATTCATTGATGACAGCAGCGCAAATCGCCCCGGTCACGATCGCCACCACCATGTAGGGTATTCGCCGGGAGATCACACGGGCGGCCACGCCGGTCGCCAGCGTCGCGACAGAAACCAGCGTCGTCAGCCACGACAGATGAGGCACTGCCAAAACACTGCGGACCACGACGTCAACGAACTCGGCACTGCGCGGGATAGGCAGGCCGAAGAACTGGCGCATTTGGTTGGCTATGATCAGAATACCGACGCCCGCGGTGTAGCCAACGACGACGGAATGCGAAATGAAATTGACGATCACGCCGAGCCTGAAGAGGCCGAGCGCCAGTTCGATCAGGCCGACCATCAGGGCGAGTGTCAACGCCAATTCCACGAAACGCGGCGATCCTGGCGCGGCGAAGGCCGATAGCGATGCGAACAAGACAAGCGAAGCCGTCGTGCTCGGTCCGGCCACCAGATGCCAAGAGGAGCCAAACAGTGCGGCAAGGATGGTGGGCACGATGGCGGCATAAAGCCCGTATTCCGGGGGCATGCCTGCAATTGTGGCAAAGGCGACACCCTGGGGCAGCACGACGATGGCACCGGTCAGGGCTGCCAGTAGATCGGCGCGTAGGGTCGTCCGGTTGACGAGAGGGAGCCATGTCAGAAAAGGAAGGACGCCTGCAAGCCTTGAGTGGCGGTCCGGCGGCGTGAACGTGGGCTGCTGCATCACACTAGCGTCATGACGCGCCGCGAAAGGCGCAATTGGACAAGGACTTCATCAAACATATCTCCGCCGCGAGGTCCGCGGCGGAGTTGCTTCGCTCGCTGATCTCAAAAGCTCAGTCGGTCGAGACCTTCTTCAGCTTGGAAATGCCGAGCATGCTAAGAGCGGCGGCTTCGTAGAACGGCTCGCTTTCTCCTTTTCGCATCTTGCGCAGGAAGTATTTTTCGAAGCCGATCTTGGCGGCGTGAACCCACTTTCCAGAAGAGGCCCAGTTGACGTTGCGTGGCGGGATCTGCGGCTGGGCAACGAAGGCTATACCTGAATCACCGAAATCTGCGAGGCAGACGGCGTTCCATGTGCCTTGATGGTTCGGGGCCTCGCCGCGCAACATCTGACCGATGTTCATGACAGTCGCGGTCACCATCGACTCGATCATGAAACCGGTCTTTGGAATGCCGCATGGTACCGGGGTTGGCCCAACTGGGGGGATGGCGACACAGACGCCCGCCGAAAAAATATTTTTGAATTTCGGATTCTGCTGATGTTTGTCGACGATAACCATGCCGCGCGGGTTGACCAGACCGTCTATGCCGCAGAGGGGAGGAATGCCGCGAAAAGCCGGAAGGATCATTGAGAAATTGAACGGAAGTTCGTGAGTTGTCTTGACGGATCCGTCTTCGGCGACCTCCTCAACCGTCATCTTGGTGTTTTCAACCCGTTTCAGGCGCGAGTTTGTCACCCACTTGATATGGCGTTCGCGCATCGCGCTTTCGAGTATGCCCTTGGTGTCGCCGACGCCGTCGAGCCCGAGGTGGCCTATATAGGGTTCGGCGGTCACGAAGGTCATTGGCACCCGGTCGCGGATCTTGCGGCGGCGCAGTTCGGTATCGAGGATGAAAGTATATTCGTAGGCAGGCCCGAAGCAGGACGCCCCCTGGGCTGCGCCTACAATGATGGGGCCGGGATTCCGGCAAAATTCCTCGAAGTTCGCCGCTGCCTTCTCGGCGTGGTCAACGTGGCAGATGGAGTTGGTGAATCCATCCGGGCCCATTCCCTCGATTTCGTCGAACGCGAGTTCCGGGCCGGTCGCGATAATCAGGTAATCGTAGCGCAACGTCGAGCCGTCCTCGAGGTGCAAGCGGTTTTCCTCAGGTACAAGCTTGGTGACGGGTGACGGCTTGAATGCAATGTCGCGCTTGGCGAAGATTGGTGCGAGGTCGACTTCGAGGGCTTCTCGCGTCCTCCATTTGACGGCGACCCAGGGATTTGAAGGAACGAAATGATAGATTCGATCCTTCGTGACGACCGAGAGCTTATCCTCCGGTCGCATTTGCGCCCTCATTTCGTAGGCCGCAATGACGCCGCCAAGACCCGCACCCATAATGACGATATCCGCCATGGCCTCTCCCCCCTATTTGGCGAGTGATGTATTCCACCCGCTGTCGTTTTATGCTATCACTATATTCATGTATTTAGATTTGTACAGTCGACTGCGTCTTTCGCAATGCAATAGGGTTTCATAATGAGCGGCGAGGTTGATGCTGAGGGCTATCTCTCTGATCCTGCGGACTGGACGGAGGAGTGGGCGATAGCGGCGGCGAAGGCGCAAAATATCGATCTTACGGACGAACATTGGAGTGTGATCCGCTTCATGCGAACGTTTCTTGATCTGCACCAGGTCGCGCCAGATGCTCGCTTTGTCATGCGTCACCTCAGCGACACGACTGGAGCGGAACGCAATCGCCTGTTCGAGCTGTTTCCCTATGGCTACCCTGGGCAAGCCTGCAAGATCGCAGGCATGCGGCGACCTCGTGCCTGGAGTACGGGCTGACGCTTGGAGTCCGTATTTTCTTTGAGCGATGTCTCGGGCAATCGCGTTCTACGTTTTTTGCGACGCAAAACCGGTTCTAGCCCTTATTCTGTTCCTGCGCGGCCCAATTGCTCATCAACCCTGCCCAGAGGCCTGCCGTCTCCGCGTCAAGATCGAGAATTGTGTAGCGGGTGCCTTCGCGGATTGTGACACGCAGCAATCGCATTCCGCTTTCGAAGTCGACCTCCGAAAGCCAGACCTCGCGTCCATAGGGGGCGGTGATGGTGCCGATCCGCGTTTTGGCGCTGCTCATTTCATTGTCTCTTCCGCGCGATAAAAGGCCAGCTCGAGCCGGGTTTCCCATCCGCGCGGTGTGTCCGCAAATTCCGGCTTGATGTCGAAGTAGAGATGGATCGCGCCCCCGCGGGCGGCTTCAACGACCAGTCGCTCGAGCTCGTCGAACGTTGTCATCTCCGGATGGCCGATGATGAGATCGCTGATCTGGACCATTGTTGCCTCAGTGGTAGGTCAGCCGATGCGGACTCGACGTGACGTGTTGCAGACAGCGAGTTTCCACAGTTCATCTCGTCCGCGAGATCGAACCAGCGACTGTTGTGTAGCGGCTTTCATGCCGATTGCGCAATGCCATCCCATCTTCCGCTCCATACTTGACCGCCGTAGCAATTTTTGTATTCTCATATTCGAATTCTGTGTTATTAGGTCCGACAAGTGAGAACGATAGGCTGACTGCGCGAGGGCGATCCTCCGTTGTTCAGTCAGGGATTGGAAACGAAGGCCGGAACCACCGGGAGGTAGCGCATGTCCAGTAACGACAAGCAGGATGCCGCAGGCGAAGCCCCTGCACAGTCCTGCCATCCGACACCGATTCTGGATCAGCTTGAACCGGGGCCGTGGCCGAGCTTTGTGAGCGGGCTGAAGCAGCTGCGTGACGCCGGCGATAAGTCATACGCTCCAATGATGAACGATCTGCTCGGCCAGCTTGAGCATTCCTACGAGACCCGGACAGGTTACTGGAAGGGTGGTACTGTCTCGGTGTTCGGCTATGGCGGCGGTGTTATTCCCCGTTTTTCGGAGGTCGCCGAGAAATTCCCCAAGTCGAAGGAATTTCACACGCTGCGCATCATGCCGCCAGCTGGCTTTCATTATACCACGGATCTCCTGCGTCAGCTTTGCGACGTGTGGGAAAAATACGGTTCTGGATTGATCGCGCTTCACGGCCAGAGCGGCGATATCATGTTTCAGGGCTGCTCGACGGAGAACGTGCAGAAGGCGTTTGATGCCTTCAATGAGATGGGCTTCGATATGGGTGGCGCGGGCCCTTCTTTGCGAACTTCGATGAGTTGTGTCGGTCATGCCCGCTGTGAAATGTCATGCTTCGACGAGGGCAGGGCGCATCGCACCATCATCAATGAATTTATTGATGAAATGCATCGTCCGGCATTGCCGTACAAGTTCAAATTCAAGTTTTCCGGCTGCGCCAACGACTGCGTCAACGCGATTCAACGTTCCGATTTTGCCGTCATCGGGACTTGGCGCGACGATATGAAGGTCAATCAGGAAGAGGTAAAGAAATACGTTGCGAAGGCGGGTCGCAAGTACACAATCGACCATGTTATCGCAATGTGTCCGACGCGCGCACTGAGTCTGAATGATGATGACACACTTGATGTCGACAACAAGTCGTGTGTCCGTTGCATGCATTGTCTCAACGTCATGAACAAGGCCCTCTCGCCTGGTGACGACAGGGGGATATCGATCCTGATCGGCGGCAAGCGCGCTCTGAAGATCGGCGATCTGATGGGCACCATGATCATTCCGTTCATGAAGCTCGAGACCGACGAGGACTATCAGAAGCTCATCGAATTTTCGCGCCGGGTGATGGATTTCTTCGCGGAGAATGCGCTGGAGCATGAGCGCATCGGTGAGGCGATGGACCGCATCGGGCTTCCGGCGTTCATTGAAGCGATTGGTGTTGATGCGGATCCCAACATGGTGATCCATCCGCGCACGTCGTGCTTCGTCCGTACCGACGACTTTACGGACGAGGCCGAGAAATATTTCGAGCGCAAGGCCCGGGAGGCCGGCTCCAGCGTTGCGGCCGAGTGATGTGAACGCTCCGGCCCGCGACAGGAAGCGTCGCCGTGGCCGGATCTCAACGGAAAGATCAAAGGAGTGTCGTCAACATGAACAGCGTTGTTCAGCCGCGCCGTGCCAACGAAACGGGTGTGCCGGATGCATTTCCGTACATACATCCTGTCATGCGCAAGAATTACGGTGCTTGGGCTTGGCACGATCGTTTGCGTCCGGGGGTGCTCCATCATGTCGCCAAGAGTGGCGACGAGATCTGGACGGTTCGCGCCGGCACGCAGCGGCAGATGGATGTGTTTACGATTCGCAAGCTCTGCGACATTGCCGACAACTATGCGGAAGGGCACGTTCGATTCACCACTCGGAGCAACATCGAGTTCATGGTGAGCTCGGTAGATAAGGTTCAACCTCTGATCGATGCACTGGGTGCGGCTGGATTTCCTGTCGGTGGTACCGGAAACTCGGTTTCGATGATATCCCATACGCAAGGGTGGTTGCATTGCGACATTCCGGGCACCGATGCATCTGGCGTCGTCAAGAGCCTCATGGACATGATGCACCACGAATTTACGCACGAGGAGATGCCGAACCGCGTGCATATCACCACCTCATGCTGCCAGATCAATTGCGGCGGTCAGGGCGACATCTCGATCAACGTCCAGTATACGAAGCCACCCCGCATCAATCATGATCTCGTCGCGAAAGTCTGCGAACGTCCGGCCGTGGTCGCGCGGTGTCCGGTCGCGGCCATCCGGCCCGCGCTGGTCAACGGCAAGCCCTCGCTTGAGATCGATGAGAAAAAATGCGTTTGCTGCGGCGCATGCTATCCGCCTTGTCCGCCGATGCAAATCAACGGCGCGGATTCCACCAAGATCGCGGTGTGGGTAGGCGGCAAGCATTCCAATGCGCGTTCGAAGCCGATGTTCCACAAGCTTGTGGTCGCCAACTTGCCTAATAACCCGCCGCGTTGGCCAGAAGTAGAGGAGGTCGTCCGCAAGATTCTTTACACCTACAAGGAGCACGGCCGGGACTTCGAACGCATCGGCGAATGGATCGAGCGTATCGGCTGGCCGCGGTTCTTCGAGTTGACGGGCTTCGCGTTCACCAAACATCACCTCGATACCTGGAAGGGTGCGCGAAAGACCATGAACATGTCGGCACATGTGCGTTTCTGATCGTTCCATTATTGAACGTTGTCTTCGCCGATGTTGAAGAACGCTGCTGGTGGCAAGGGAGACTGGATTTGCGCCTTGGAATAGTCGTCAATGAGGGGCCTTACACGCACCAGGCGTCAGACACCGCCTATCAATTCACGAAGGCTGCGCTGGAGAAGGGGCACGAGATCTTTCGTGTCTTTTTCTACCACGACGGCGTCAATAACGGCACTCGCTTCACTGTGCCGCCCCAGGACGATCGCAATCTCCAGCGTCAATGGAGCGAGTTGGGCGAGGCGCACAAGCTCGATCTGGTGGTGTGCATCGCGGCGGCGCAGCGGCGCGGAATTCTCGATGAGAACGAGGCGAAGCGCCAGGGCAAGGATGGTGACAACATTGCCCCGGGATTCCGCATCTCGGGTCTTGGTCAGTTGATTGAGGCCGGCATCCAGGCCGATCGTCTCGTCGTCTTTGGAGACTGAGGAGCGCACGATGGCAGAGCCGACCAGCAAGAAGAAATTTCTCTACATCAACCGCAGAGCTCCGTGCGGAACGATCTACGCGCTGGAGTCCCTTGAGGTGGTGCTCATCGGCGCGGCGTTCGAACAGGACGTCAGCCTCGCCTTCATCGATGACGGTGTCTATCAGCTGATGGCAGGCCAGAACACGGCTGAGGTCGGGATGAAAAACTTCTCGAAGACCTACCGCGCACTCGGCGACTACGAAGTCCGGAAACTGTACGTCGAACGCGAGTCACTGGCCGAGCGCGGTCTGACGGTCGAGGACCTGATGCCGCTTACCTATGAAGACGAAGACGATGATTATGCGGAAAAGCCGTCCATCATCGTCACCGATCGTTCGGGAATGTCCAAGCTTATTGCCGAGCAGGATGTGGTTTTAAGTTTCTGAGGAAAGAATGTCGACTCTGCACACAGTCAATAAGTCACCGTACGAACGGTCGTCGTTGAAGTCGTGCCTGGATCACGTCGCCGATGGGGACAGCGTCCTGTTGATCGAAGATGCTGTCGTTGGCGCCCGTCGGGGCGGCAAATTCGCTGAAATGCTTGAGAGCAAGCTGCCATCGCATGCCATCTATGTGCTTGGTCCGGATCTGGCGGCGCGCGGCATGAAGGCGGAGGACCTCGCGAAAGGAATTCTGCTGGTCGACTATGGCGGCTTCGTTGATCTCACCGTCGCCAACGAACGAGTTTGCAGCTGGCTGTGACACCAGGAACGATGATTTAGGAGTGGAATGATGAGCGGATATGAAGTCAACGGAACCGTCGCTGAACATGACGAAGAGGGCTATCTGACTGACATTGGCGAGTGGAATCTTGACCTCGCCAACTTGATCGCCAAGAGCGAGAACATCGAAATGACGGACGCTCACTGGGAGGTCGTGAATTTTCTTCGCGAGTATTACGAGGAATATCAGATCGCTCCAGCTGTTCGTATTCTGGTGAAGGAGATGACCAAGAAGTTCGGCAAGGAGAAGGGCGATCAGAAAGCGCTCTACGCGCTGTTCCCCTATGGTCCGGCCAAGCAAGCCTGCAAGATCGCGGGCCTGCCGAAGCCCACCGGTTGCATCTGAGCGGCTGCGTCGCGACTCGACCAGGAGGGCTCGATGCTGACGGCGATCTTCGCGGTGACGTTCTATGCAGCCGGGCTCGTGCTGGTGGCCGGCCTCGGCCATCGAATCTGGCTGTACGCCAGGACGCCCGCACCGCTGAAGATACCGACGACGCCTGCCCCGACTACGCGGGGTGGGGTTGTCGTGCGCATGTTCTTCGACGTGGTGCTGTTTCGCAGCCTGTTCAAGGGGAACAAATGGATCTGGCTGTTCGGCTGGGTATTCCACGTCGCGCTCGCATTGGTGCTCATACGCCATCTGCGCTACTTCCTTCAGCCGGTTCCTGGGATCATCGTGCTGGTTCAGCCGTTCGGCGTCCTCGCAGGACTCGCCATGGTGGCTGCCCTGGCGGCACTCTGGGGTCGACGTCTTCTGCTGCCGCGGATCCGTTACATCAGTGATCCGTCGGACCATTTGATGTTGGCGCTGCTTCTTGCGATCGGTTTGAGCGGACTTTCGATGAAGTTCCTTGCGCACACCGATATCGTTGACGTGAAGGCGTTCATACTCGGCCTCATCTACTTCAATTGGCAGCCGCTGCCGGCAGATCCGGCACTGCTTGTACATCTTGCGTTGGTCGCATTGCTGATGATCGTGTTCGCTTTCTCAAAGCTCTTGCATGCTCCGGGGGTGTTCTTCAGCCCCTCACGCAATCAGGCGGACGACAGCCGTGAGCGGCGGCATATCCCGCCAGCCCGCCTCGAAGCCATGCCCCGCTAGGCCGGAAAGGTACCACCATGGCCGGAGAACAGAGCAATTTCGATCCGCAGGCGTCCGGGCGCGGCGATCCGCTCGAAGTCCCGTCGCTTGTGTGCGGAGCGACAGCGGCGTTCAAGCCATATGTTGCGGCGCCCGTGCATCAGCAGGCGCTGGGTTTCCCGGCAGAGCTCGTCGAGGATTGGCAGGAGAAAGCCATCGCTCGCCTCGGTCAGCTTCTTAAGGAATCGCGGTCGCTGCGTGTGTATCTGGACGCCTGTGTGCGTTGCGGGGCCTGTACAGACAAGTGCCAGTTCTTTCTAGGCACCGGCGATCCAAAAAATATGCCGGTTGCGCGGCAGAATCTGCTCCGAAAGATCTATAGGCGTTACTTCACGCTGGGTGGAAAGTTATTTCCAGGGCTGGTCGGAGCGGAAGACCTCACCAAGGATGTGCTGGACGAGTGGTACAGCTACTTTCATCAGTGCTCTCAGTGCCGACGATGCTCCGTGTTCTGTCCCTACGGCATCGATACCGCCGAAATCTCCATGGCCGCGCGCGATATCATGGACACCATCGGTCTGGGGCAGAAATATTCCAACGAAATAATCGGCAAGGTCTTCAACGTCGGCAATAATCTCGGCCTGCAGCTCAAGGCGCTCAGGGCGACGCTCGCTGGACTCGAGGAAGAGATCGGAGAGGACACCGGCGTCTCTGTCCGCCTGCCGCTCGACGAGAAAGGCGCCGACATTCTGCTGGTTACTCCGAGCGCGGACTTCTTCGCATCACCGCACATGGAGGGGCTGATCGGATACGCCAAGGTATTGCACGAGTCCGGCATCAGCTGGAC
>JGI24705J35276_12237739_pt1 | contig 12812 bp, 12 predicted proteins | sample TergutNt197P4_FD_35276 | JGI IMG/M metagenome (IMG submission 35276)
GAACCATCCTTGTTGGCCTTCTTGACAATCGTCAATAAGGCTGGTTCTCAATTTAGCGTTAACGGAAAAACGCACTTACGGAACTACTGTGGTTGTAGCAAGATATATAGGTTGCATGCAGATGAGTAGTGGGATGATTCTGGAGAGCTAGTCATGGTTTTCGCACAAAAAAAATTCAAAGTCATTTTTGCTGACCCCCCATTTGGCCAAGAATCCAAAGGCGAAGCCGTAACTGAGTCACCCAACCTAGGAATTCTCTACATCATCGGCTACACACGGGAACGTTTACCCGATGTAGAATTTATCTATCTTGAACCGTTTCTCTCTATGGATGAACATCTCCAAAAAGTCCAAGAGATAAAACCTGATGTTTATGCGCTCTCATTTACCACACCTCGGCGAGAACTCTCCTATGAGACCCTAGCCAAAGTCAAAGCACTGGGCTTACCAATGCTTATGCTTGCCGGAGGTGCACACCCAACCATTGACCCCCAAGATGTCTTAAAAAACACAGCAGTTGATATCTGTATTATAGGCGAGGGAGAACAAACCACAACCGAGTTGCTCCAAAAAATCCAAGCAAACCAGCCCCTAACTGAAATTTTAGGTACAGTAAACAAACAAAAAACCAACGGGTTGCGGCCCCTGCTAAGCGATCTTGACTTCTTTCCAGCCTGGGACCTCATAGATTTTGAAAACTATGATATTGCAGTATCAAAAAAGAAACGCATGGCCTACCTTTTACCCATCCGCGGCTGTCCTAACTATTGCACTTACTGCAGCAACCCCGTTTGGAAACTAGAAAAACCCTGGATCCGTCAACGCTCCCCAAAAAACATTGCAGACGAAATCCAATACCTCTACAACCGAGGCATACGCGAAATCTATCTCCGATCTGACACCTTCAACGTAGACATCAAATGGTGCCTCCAAGTCTGCGACGAAATCAAAAAACTCCACCTCAAAGACATGACCTTTCAGTGCAACCTGCGCGCCGACAAACTAGACGACCAATTAGCCCAAAAACTCCATGACATAAACATCTGGCTGGTCCACATCGGCCTAGAATCTGCCAACGACCGCGTGCTAAAAGGCATCGGCAAAAACGCCACCCAAGCCGATAACATCCACACCCTTGAACTATTAAAAAAACACAAAATCAAAGTCTACGGCTTTCTAATGCTCTACAACGCCTGGGAAACAAACGGCAACCTCGAATACGAAACCCCCCAAGAAGTCAACACCACCCTCGAATTCGCCAAAAACTGCCTCCGAGACAACCTCATCGAATACATCTCCTGGTCCATAACAAACCCCCTCATAGGTAGCAAACTCTACGACATAGCCAAAAAACATGACATAGCCATCCACAACGTAAAAATCGGCAACTGCATGCGCCTCCCAGGCATCAGCGAACAACAAATGATCGAACACGTCAAACAAGGCATGATCCTCCAACTCTTAAACGGCATACAAAAAGGCATGATAACCAAAAAAAGCTACAAACGCGCCGCCCAAAAAGCCATAAAAATCCTCAATATGTAACCCCACTCATATCTGACATACAAAACGGATAACCTTTAATTCTGTCTGCTAAAACATTAAGGTATGCCATCTGATGATGACCTACAAGTTGACTTTGTTGTTCCCTCAAGAGATAAAGCCAACCCCACATTGCTTCGCCAAATCCACTATATGTCCCATGCTGGACAAGTCATCAACACCCACGAAAAACCCCTAAGCGTAGCACGCAAACACGGCGTTTTAGCAGCAAAAACCGAGTGGGTGGCAATGGTTGATGATGACATGCTTCTACCCTCAGACTGGCTCCAAAAAACAACCCAAGCAATCCAACCCAACATTGGCGCCATAGGCACAGTCGCAGTACACAAAAACCCTCACGCCGCAGCCTATGAGCGAGTTGTTGGCACCATCTACAACCTAAGCAAACTCGACACAAACCCACACATAAACAACATCATAATCCGCAGAACCCTCATGGAAAACTATGACCCACCCAAACTGTTCTTTGGAGAAGACCAATACTTTAAACGATACGTCCAAAAAACCGGCTACCACTGGAAAGTCCTACCCTTTATAGGCGCTACCCACCTAGGAACCTCTAAAAACTATGTCACCATCGGCATCTCCTATCGACGCTACGGACATTTTGGACTCTACAAACTCATGCGCCGAATGGCCGCCCGTATCATCTTTACACCCTTTGCAGCCCTAAGCAACCTAAGTTTCCAAACCCTCACATACCTAACCAAGCTCAACGTAGAGTTCTTCGCAGGCTGGGCAAAAGAGCTCGTAACTGAAAAACTATAATGATGATCCTATTCTCCTAATTTTGTAGTGTGTTGGCAACACGATGCAGCCACAAGGTCATTTATACTCCGTAAAGAAATGTTATTTTGCGAGAAATAGCCATCCAAGAGGTACACCCATGCTTGGCGGGTTTGCGGTTAAACTGGGTATGAGTCGCCAATTTCCCCTAAAGGAAGGATTAGGGTCTACTTTTGATTCATACCCTGCGTTAACAGTCGCTTATCCGTCAGGTCTCCTTTTAGTTACCCCTCACTTTAGTTACTTTTTTACTTTTAGTTACCCCTCTCCCCTGTTGGGCTATGTAGTTTCTTTGGAGTCTTTATTAGCGCTTAGTGCATGCTAAGGTCGTGAGACAATTGAGTTACAAAGAACGCATGCATCCACGGGTAAGCAGAGCCGAGCTTGAAGTCTTTAAAGCTCTAAGCACAGCCAATCTAACAGGCGGCATGGTCACCCAGCAGCCTATCATTCTAAAATCTACAGTACCTGATTTCTGCTGGATGGAAAAACGTAAAATCGTCTACCTAGACGGCAGACAAGTCCACTCTAGCGCTAAAGCAGAGCGACGCGATACAGAAATTGATGATTTACTAGAACTGCAAGGTTGGAGTGTATTGCGCATAGTCTACGATCCGCCTCTAACAGATAAAGCTCTAACAAAAGTCATGGGACAGATCAAAGAATTCCTAAACGAAAAAGAAGACTTTGAATTACCACAGCTATTTGCCCCAAAAACATACTAGTCGCCAACAAACCCTACCCTATTCTAAATTTACTTGTTTTGAAAACCAAAATTATACACGCTGAAAAATAGACTGGCGCCGGGAAGGGGATTTGAACCCCCGCGGCCCCGAAAGACCACAAGCTAACAGGTAAACACCCTGAAGAGTGCTATCTCCAGGCTTGCTCCCTGCCTGGCTAGGAGACCCCGGCACAGAAAACCAGCGTCTAATTAGCTGATTTATACCACTTCTCTGACTTGCGCAGAATTTAAAGCTTTATAGACTACCCCCTGTCTCTTACCGTTGAGCAACAAACCCCCAAGAATACAAAAATCACATAAAACGCCCTGCACAACAAAAGCCCTTCTAATTTTTGTGTATCTACCTTTCTAATTTGCCTATTTTCTACATCTTACCCAAGTCTGGGTAAAACATAATTCTGTAGGTATATACCGTCTAATTTATTTGGCACCAAACCCCTATTTCCTAGACTATTTTTGGGTGCTAAGCAGGAATGAGTCTGCCCGAAACCCGGCTTATTGTTTTCGATGTTGAAGGAGTACTTATCCCCAAAAACCGCTTTGTTTTTGAAGTGGGTAAAACCTTAGGGGTGATTAGATTTTTTAAACTTGTTTTCTGGGGTTTACTCTATGAAACCGGTTTCATATCTATTGAATCGGCGTTCCGCCATATCTTTTGGGAGCTAAAAGATGTAAAAATTGCAACCCTCCTAGTTGCCTTCAATAAAATCCCTGCTTTGCCTTATTTGCAGGATCTTTTTAGGCAGCTCAAAACCCGAAACTTCAAAATCGCACTCATCAGCTCAGGGGTCCCTACATTGTTGCTCAAAAACTTGGGGGATTCTTTGGGTGCTGACTATGTCTATGGCATTGAGGTTGAGCAGAAAGACGATAAACTAACCGGCACAATCTGGGGCGATGCCATAACAAAAAATGGCAAACTCAAAATATTGTGCAACATACTTAACCATGAAAATCTCCAGCCTAGCGATTGTATCGTGGTGGCTGATGATCGCAATAATCGCTGTATCTTTATGCCCGAGGCGCTAAAAATTGGATTCAACCCTGACTTTATCATCCGAATCAAAGCAGACCGAGTCATCAACGGTAAACTATCCGGCATTTTATCCCTCATAGATGGCAAACCTCGCAGACGCCTCTTTCCATCTGCAAATGATCTTGTCCGAGAAGACATCCACGCCGCAGGGTTTTTTGTTCCAGTCATTGCATCTTTGATAGGCACCTCTGTGGTCATTATCTCCATAATTGCCATAGCTGCCATCTATGCTCTCTCTGAGCTGGCACGACTGGAGGGACGCATGTTACCTCTGATATCTACCATAACCCGTCGAGCCGCCTCCCAATCTGAGCTCTATGGATTTGCCGCTGCACCCCTCTACTTTGCATTTGGCATTGTGCTAACCCTGCTTCTATTCCCCGCTCCCGTATCAGGTGCCGCTGTTGCCATGTTTTGTCTAGGTGATAGCGCCGCCTCACTATTTGGCGGCTTAATCTCAAACTCTTTACCCTTTAACAAAGGTAAAACTTGGGAGGGTTCGCTTGCAGGGTTTATTTTTGCTTTCTTAGGCGGCATCTTTTTTGTGCCGCCTCTTTTAGCTTTAGCTGGCGCCGCCATCGCCATGACCATCGAGGCACTACCCCTACCCATCAATGACAACGTACTGGTACCTGTAATCACAGGAGCCGCACTAACTCTGCTAATATCAATAATCTAATCTACCCTTAGAAAACACCGTTAAGGTGCTTGCTTTGTTGACTGTTTGTAGTCAGTTTGAGATAGCGAGATAAGTTAAACCATTGCTTTTTGGGTCTGCTTTCGTAAACCTCTTAAGGTTCGAGTTTGCCTATTTTTCTGTGAATCATTTTGGGCGTAAACTTTAAAGATCTTATCCCAAAAACCCCTGTCAAGCTTGAAGATCTCAGTGGTAAAGTTATCGCTATTGATGCCTACAACACTATCTATCAGTTTCTCAGCATAATTCGTCAGCCTGACGGCACTCCGCTCAAAGATAGTTCTGGTAAAATCACCAGCCATCTGAGTGGATTGTTCTATCGCACAAGTAACCTTGTTGAGCTGGGCCTTAAACCCGTTTTTGTGTTTGATGGGACATCTCCTGAACTCAAAGCCGCCGAAGTTCAACGCCGTCGCCAAATCAAAGCTGAAGCAATGATAAAATATGCTCAAGCTCAGGAAAGCGGTGATAAAGAAAAAATGCGTCTATACGCTTCAGTCGCTACCACCATGAAAGACTACATGGTACCTGAGAGCAAACAAGTTCTGGATTTGATGGGGTTGCCTTGGATTCAAGCACCCAGCGAAGGTGAAGCCCAAGCTGCTTACCTAACCAAGAAGGGTGATGCTGACTATTGTGCAAGTCAAGACTATGACAGTTTACTGTTTGGTGCGCCTAAACTTTTACGCAATGTCACAATTTCAGGAAGACGCCGACGAGGCAAAACCTTTGTTGAAGTGGTTCCTGAGGTGGTTGAGTTGCGCAAAGCACTTAGCGAATGCGATTTGTCCTATGAGCAGCTAATCGATGTAGGCATACTGATTGGAACCGACTTTAACCCCGAGGGCATCGAGGGCGTCGGACCTAAAACTGCCCTTAAACTCATCAAACAACACAACACCCTCGAAGTTGCCCTACCCTATATAAAAAATGCTACATTTCCCTGCGAACCCCAGTTAATACGTCAAGAATTTCTAAATCCCAAAACTACTGACAACTATACTCTTAGCTGGAAAGACCCAAACGAGCAGGGCTTAATCGATTTTATGTGCGGTGAAAAAGAATTCGGAGAAGAACGCATCAAAAAATCCATAGAGCGCATGACTGCAGGAAGCAAAAAAGCAAAAAGCAAAATTTCACTGGAAAAATGGTTCGGCTAAGAGAGATAACTCTGATGGTGCGTGGGTTGTTGTGTTAGTGGATTGTATGCTTTATACCTAAAAATGGTAAATATGTTGTTGCAAGGTTGCTTGCAACTTTTTATGAGCTAACCTTGATTATTTTACAGTGACTGATTTTGCTAGGTTGCGGGGCATATCGGGGTCGTAGTCTTTCTCAACAGCTGTATAGTATGCTAGTAATTGCAGAGGTACTGAGTAGGGTATGGGTGAGAGGACTGAGGGTATGTCTTTGGGTACTTCGATGTAGTCATCTGCTAAGCTTTTGATGTCTTGGTCGTTTTCTTCGATTATGGCTATTATGTGGGCGCCTCGTGCTTTCATTTCCATGATGTTGCTTATGGTTGTTTTGTGTGTGTCATCTTTGGGGCACACAAACACTACTGGAAAGCCGTCTTCGATTAGGCTGATTGGGCCGTGTTTGCTCTCGCCTGCGGGGAATGCGATGGAGGGGATGTAGGCGATTTCCATGAGTTTGAGTCTGCCTTCAAATGCGGTGGCGGTGCTGATGCCTCGGCCTAGGAAGAAAAAGATTTTTGAGTCTCTATACTTTTTGGCTAATTGTTTGATTTTTTCTTCTTGGGTTGTTACAATGGTATCTACTACAGTTGGGAGTTCTTGGAGTTTTTCTTCAAGGCAGTCGATTTCATCTTGTGAGATTTTGCCTCGTTTTTTGGCTAATTTTAGGGCTAACTGGGCTAGAACGGAGAGTTGGGAGGTGAAGGTTTTGGTTGCTGCAACGCCGATTTCTGGTCCTGCTTGGGTGCCGATGTAGACGCGGCTGATACGTGTGAGGGTAGAGCCAATAACATTGGTTAGGCTTAGCACTGTGGCGGCTCTTTGTTGGGCGCAGGCAACTGCTGCAATGGTGTCTGCGGTTTCACCTGATTGGCTCACAGCAAGAATGGTGCTGTCAATGTTGACAGATTTGCCGTGTTGTTCTAAGAATTCTGAGGCATACACGGGATAGGTGGGTAGATACGCTAACTTTGAGAACATGTATGAGGCTGCTAGGCAGGCATGATAGCTGGTTCCGCATGCGACTAGAAACACTTCGTTGGCGCGATCTAGAAAAGTGCATAGTAGATCTAGGTAGTGATCTTGAATGCGCAGTGTGTTGCGGAGAACTTCGGGTTGTTCATGTATTTCTTTAATCATAAAGTGGGGGTAGCCTTGCTTGACTGCCATCTCGGGGGTCCACTGGATGGTGATGGGTTTTCTTGTGATGGGGCTTGCGTTGCTTATTTTTTTGATTTCATAGCCCTCTGGACTGAGTATGACCAGTTCGCCGTTGTTTACCATAACTGCTTGGTTGGTGACTGATAAAAACGCTGGAACATCACTTGCACAAAATACCCCTTGACCGTTGACACCTATTACTAGGGGGCTTTCATTTCGGGCGCAGATGATTTTGTTGGGTTCTTGGGTGGAGAGGATGGCAAATGCGTAGGAGCCCTCGATGCGTTTGAGGCTCTCTATGACTACTTGTTCAAAGGTGAGGTTGGGGTTTTGTTTTTGGGTTTCCTCTATTAGGTGTGGCATAACCTCGGTGTCTGTTTTTGAGACAAAGGTGTGGCCGAGGTTTTGGAGTTCGGCTTTGAGTTCTAAAAAGTTCTCAATAATGCCGTTGTGAACTACCACAATGTCGCCTTTGCAGTCAGTGTGGGGGTGACTGTTAATTTTTAGTGGTGCACCATGGGTTGCCCATCGGGTATGTCCGATGCCTATGTTGCCTGCTAAATCGTTGAGGTCTAGGCGTTGGTGGACTTCATCGATTTTGCCTTGGTCTTTTTTTATCTGGATTTCTTTGTTGTTTAGGGTGGCAATACCAACTGAGTCATAGCCTCGATATTCGAGACGTTTTAGAGAAGTATGAATTATGGGTGCCGCGTTGCCTTCTTTTAGAACGCAGCCAAATATTCCGCACATGACACTAACCTTGATGATTTGACTGGCAATGGTTGAACTAGATTGCTATTAAGGATTTTTACAACATTCCTTTGACCACTGAAAACTTTTTTTTAGCCGTTTGGGCTGATTTCGGCTTATCTGTCCCTTTATGCTTTGCATAGTGTGCAGATTTAATAAACCCCTAAAAATAATTTTTTTATAGTACCACACCTCCTCAATAAGCCGGTGATACGCATAGACAAAAAACTGCTCCTCAAAGACAACGGCACCACCCAACAAGCCAAAGAAATCAGCCTCCTCCCCGCAACCCAACTAAAAACCATCCTTGGCAGCCTCAGCTGGAAAATCCTCACCCTACTATCCCAAAAAGAAATGTACCCCCTCGAAATCGCAAAACAACTAGGCATGCACGAACAAAAAATATACTACCACATCCGCAAACTCGCCAAAGCCAACGCCATCACAATAACCCGCGAAGAAAAAAAGAAAGGCGCCACCGCAAGATACTACCGCACCACCTACCAAGCATTTGGCACCGAATTCCCCACAGGATACCACCCCCTCCAAAACCCCTACACCATAGATCTAAACAACACCCTGCAAAGTTTCTTCAAAGAATTCATCCACAACGGCACCTTTGATGGCAAAATCATAGTCGGTAGCCCCCAACCACACGGCCCCTTCAAAACAAGCGCCCGAGACGGACACTACGCCGCACACCTAGCCCTCTTTCTAGGACAATTCGCCCACCTCCCCCAAGAATTCGCAGTAAAACTCGACGTCGATGTCAAAGTAGAAAAAGAAGAAAAAAACAACCTCATCCTAGTAGGCGGCCCCGGAACCAACTTTTTAATGCAAGAAATAAACGAACACCTCCCCATAAAATTCAACATGCAATCTTCCCAACAAGGTTTCCTCTTTGGCGGCCTATCATCAAAAAAAACCGGCCAAACCTACACCTCCGACGTAACCGGCCTAGTCGCCAAAATCAAAAACCCTTGGGACCCCACCAAACGCATCATAGTTCTAGCCGGCAACAAAGCAGTAGGCACCAAAGCCTGCGTCATCGCACTCACCAACCTCTGGAAAAAAACCCTAGAAAACTACCACGGCCAAGACACATTTGCAACAGTAATTATAGGCTTTGATCTAGACGGCGATGGCAAAGTCGACTCCATTGAGGTCCGAGAATAATTGCTCCCCCAAAAAACCCTTGAAACCATCTGGGCCTATGGACACAAAAACCTCCAAGCAACCCACCCCACCACCCTAATGATCACCAAAGAACCCCATCTCCTACCCTCAGGCGACTGCATAGTAGCCATAGCCGCCAATAAAGCCGCAGCCGATCTAAACCCAGAATTTAAACAAGCCCTAAATCAACCAAACACCAAACTAACCATCACAATTGAAGCCGACAATATATACGAAACAATCCACGCCTCAGGCTCAGCAGAACTACAACTAACCCACCTAACTGATCTAGTAATTAGAAAAAGCAACTTTATCTGCAACCGCACCCTAGCAATCCAAGCAGATAAAGCCTCAAACAACCTCTCAAGAACCCTCATAGAAAAACTAAAAAACCCCCAACAAAAAATCAAAATAACCCTAACCCTCACCTCAACTCCTAACACCAGCCCTAACAGCAACACCACGCACAGCTAAATACCCAAATAAAACTTTGAATGTTAAACCAAGGCGTTATTGGATTTGTACATCTAAAACGATCTGGGACTCAAAGGGTGCTGTTTCTCGTATGCTTCGCGCTTGAAGAAGCGCTTTTACTGTTCTACCGTTGTGCTCCACACCTTCGGTGAAGCGCTGTACCAGATTATCTACACTATCTGGTAGCCGCACAAACCCATAAAAATGAACTATACCGCCTGAGGGTTTAATGGCCCCGCATGCGGCATCAACAAAATCTATGGCTGTTTCAGGCAAATTCATAATAACCCGATCAGCAACCCCGCAAAGTTCGCCCGATGCAATTTCTCTAGCATCCGCACAAATGGGAAACACCCAATCAGCAACCTTGTTTTTCTTAACATTGACTCTGAGTAGCTCCACCGCGTCAGGGTTCAAATCAACCGCATATACCCTCGCCTCGGGTTGCCGCTTACCTATCAACACTGCAAACGGACCCACACCAGCAAACAAATCCACCACCACCTCTTTGGGTTGCACCTGCACGGCCACCCGCTCATGCTCATGACTAAGCCGAGGCGAAAAATATGCCCTCGCCACATCCACCTGATAGGCCCAACCAAATTCTCGATGCACCGTACAGGTTCTAGATTCCCCTGCAATAAACTCATAATCCCGAACACGATAAACCCCGCTTATGTCCCCCGCTTTGGCAAGCACCGTTTTTATATTCCTATGAGTCTCCAAAAGAGTTCTGCCAATTAGATCCTGATGTGCTTTGAGCAACGGTGGAATATCAATGATGACAATATCACCCACTATATCAAAAGCCTGAGGTAGAATCGCTAACAAATCTTTTGGCAACTGATCTTGAAGCGCTTGAGTGAGAGTTTTTGAGGGCTGAGTCTTTTCTTCAAACAACCCCCTCTCCTCTACAATTAACGAATTAGCTTCACACAGTACTGTACTATCGATTTCTTTTTTTAGCGTTTCTATTTCTGCTTCTGTGGGATAACGTAGCAAGGGAATGAGCAAACAATCGGTGTTTCTGCTGATAATTAACGCTTTATCAATCAACCCCATCTTGGCGGCTAGGGTAATGGTTTTTTCTCCTCGAATTTTGGGTACCTTTAGACAAACCGCAGTTTTAGCCATAAACCTCGCCATCATTATCAGCTGTTGCTGTTTTCTCAATTCGGTAGAGGTTGTTATGTTTGGTTAGATTGAATTTAACGTTTAACATTTTTTCCATAAGCCAAATGTTTGCTTCGATGTGCTCTGTTATACATCGGGTTAGAAAAGCTGATCGGCCCTCTGAGAGTGCCATATAGGGAATTAGCATATCTGCTAAAAACTCATCAACCGTGGGCTGGGCCGTCAATTCTTTGTTTAGGCTTTGTGCGGCTTCTCTGCCAACATCCTCTGCCATCTTTTGTATTTCTCCAATGGCATCTGCCCCAATGATTACCTCAGTATCGGTTTTTGCCCACAAGGTGAGGGAACTGCCCTTCTGGATAGGATTTGACCGATCATTTATGACTTCAATATCGGTTGGATGACCGTTTTGTGCGAGGCAGGTCTGGGCGGCTTTAGCTTGACGTTGGGCAACCTCTCGGTTAGCAAGAAACGTGCACACCGAAACCCCGCCTATAGTTTTGAGTTTACCAAACGCTTCTAGTACAAAGGGGTTTAGATGGGGATTGGGTTTAACTGTTAGAGTTGCTTCGCCTGCACCTTTGGGATAATATCCATATTTTTGTACGTTAATCTGGGCGGTTATACCCATTTTTGTTAATGAGGGTAACAATATGTTGCGCAGATAGTTTATGGTTGGGGCGTTGCGTGTGTCGGTGCCGCCTCTAGCTACATGTAGCTGGACGGGTGTTTTAGCAAAGAGGCAGATGGGCAGGGTGGAGAGAAACAGCATCGGGATGCTTCCTGCGGTTTCAATAGTTGCTTCAATGTTGCCGCCTTGAATTTCTTTAGGTGTAAACCAAAGTTCCTCTGAACCCAGCGTTGCACCTTTGATTTCTGCATTGCAGAGTTTAGCTGCTGTGAGAACAGATTCAAGATGCTGATGTTTCAAACCTGGGTTGGGCCGTTTTTGGCGGATGTTGGTTATGTGCAGGGCTTGGCCTCTAATAGCTGCTATGGCTACTGCGAGCCGCAGAATAGTCCCGCTTCCACTTTTCTGGCCGCCATCAATATCAATCATACCATTCCTCCCAGGTTGAAAACAAGCAAAAAACAGTAGCTGTTTAATTTATATATAGGGGTCTTTACGTTCTTGGAAGCATATGGGTTTATGTGAATTGGAGATATGACGGGATGGACGAAGTTTTAGAGATGCTTGACAAGACGGCTAAGCGGGTTCAAAAAACAGCAGATGAAACCAAAGAGGCCAGCTTGAAGCACACTGCTATATATGAACAACTACAGCAACAACCTGAAGCTACCCAAGAACAGAAAATTAAAGCCTTCATCAAAAAAACCTTAATGCTTGATCGGCTGGAGCGCCTTAATTCCCAGCTGAGCTTGTTGTATTCCCTTCAGATTTTTGCCTTCAAAGCTAAGGTGCTTGAAGTCTCGGTTGAAAATATAAAAGAGCAACTGGTTAAATCGGGTGTTTTGCAAAGCGGCGTTGAACTTGAGGATATAAGAAAGAACATTGATGCTCTAAAAATCCTCATCGAAGCACAGTACGAATCACTCAAAGAAATCAACGACTCCCAAAACAAACACCTAGACTACATCCACTAATCTCTATCTTTTTGTAGTTACCCCTCAACCAGTGGACTTGTTTTTTATTTGCTCTGTTCTTAGCATGGCCCTTAATTGGGTTGGTATCTGGAAAAACCGGTTACTTGGTTGTATAGCAAATGTTAAGCGTGAGTTTATGGTTAGTTTAAATAATAAAAAGAGCGCTTGGCTGTTCAACCAAAAAGGTTGACTGCCTAAGGCTTGTTGATTATTAGTTTAGAGTTTTTCCCAGCTTGTGACTAGGTCGAGGACTTCTTGGCCTGCTTTTCCGCCGTAGCTTACGAGGCGATCCCGTGTGTCTTTTTGGGCGATGGCTGCTTTTTGGAATTCTTGCATCTGTGCTGCTTTGTCAGTGAGGTATAGAAGACCGTCTACGCCTGCGCGTGCCATACGAACTGAGACTGTGAGTAGTTCGTTTGGGGTTGGTGTTTCTCTTGGGTCATCACCGGGGCCGATAACGTAGAGTGCTGCGTTTAGCTTGACGTCTTT
>JGI24705J35276_12237737_pt1 | contig 12811 bp, 13 predicted proteins | sample TergutNt197P4_FD_35276 | JGI IMG/M metagenome (IMG submission 35276)
GGGGAGGCCGGATGTCCGGCTACCCGTGACCACCCGTGTGCATTTTGCCCACGGGTCACGGGCGCCAGCCGGCGTCCGGCCTCCCCGCGCCTCTTCGATAAGAAAGGGCGCCGAAATCGAGCAAAACCCGGACATGAGATGCCGCGGGAAGGTGGGTTTATGCTCTTTCTGCTGTTTTGATGACTTTCCAGATCTGGAAATCGATATGAACAAAATCTGCGTTCAAGCCTGCTTGCCTCGTCCGTTCTTTTCCGCCGCCCGGCGCAAGGCTTCGGCCAGTGCACCGCCGGCTGAGTCCTGCGGTTTGCGTGGCGCCGACGATGTCATCTTGCCGGTTCCCCGCGATTGATCACGCGGCGATCCTGCGTCCTTCTTGGCGCCGACTTCGTCGTCAAGACGCAGCGTCAGCGCGATGCGCTTGCGGGCGACCTCGACGTCCAGCACCTTCACCTTGACGATGTCGCCCGGCTTGACGACGTCGCGCGGGTCCTTGATGAAGGTCTTGGACATCGCCGAGATGTGCACGAGGCCATCCTGGTGCACCCCGATATCGACGAAAGCGCCGAACGCGGCCACGTTTGTCACCGTGCCTTCCAGGATCATGCCGCGCTTGAGATCCTTGATCTCCTCGACACCCTCCTTGAACACCGCGGCCTTGAAGGCCGGGCGCGGGTCACGGCCGGGCTTCTCCAGTTCGCGCAGGATGTCGGTGACCGTCGGCAGACCAAAGGTCTCATCAACAAAATTCTGCGGTTTCAATTGGCGCACGATCTCGCTGTTGCCGATCAGCGCCTTGATGTCGCTCTTGCTCGCCGCGAGGATTCGCCGCACGACCGGATACGCTTCGGGGTGCACGCCGGAGGCATCAAGCGGATCCTCGCCCCCATTGATGCGCAAAAACCCCGCGCATTGCTCGAAGGCCTTTGGCCCCAGCCGCGGCACATCCTTGAGTGCCTTGCGCGACTTGAACAGACCGTTCGCATCGCGGTGATTCACAATGCTCTGCGCGAGGCCCGCGCCGATACCCGACACACGCGACAACAGCGGAGCAGAAGCGGTGTTGACGTCGACGCCGACCGCATTCACGCAGTCCTCGACGACGGCATCAAGGGAACGGGCGAGCTTCGCCTGACCGAGATCATGCTGATACTGGCCGACGCCGATTGCCTTGGGCTCGATCTTGACAAGCTCTGCAAGCGGATCCTGCAAGCGGCGGGCGATCGACACCGCGCCGCGCATGGTCACATCGAGGCCGGGCAATTCTTCCGAGGCAAAGGCGGATGCGGAATAGACGGAAGCGCCCGCCTCGGACACGACGATCTTGGTCATCTTCAATTCCGGCAGCCGCTTCACGAGTTCAGCGGCAAGCTTGTCGGTCTCGCGCGAGGCGGTGCCGTTGCCGATTGCGATGAGGTCGACGCGGTGCTTCAGCGCGAGCTTGCCGAGAATCGCAAGCGCCTCGTTCCATTGCCGCTGCGGCTCATGCGGAAAGACGGCGGTGGTATCCACCACCTTGCCTGTCGCATCGACGACGGCAACCTTGACGCCCGTGCGAAAGCCGGGATCGAGTCCCATGGTGACGCGGGCGCCGGCTGGCGCGGCCAGCAGGAGGTCGCGCAGGTTGGAGGCAAACACCCGCACCGCCTCGGTCTCGGCGGCCGTCCACAGCCGCATCCGCAGATCGATGTTGAGGTGGACCTGGATCTTGGTGCGCCAGGCCCAGCGCACCGTATCGATCAGCCAACGGTCGGCTGCGCGCTTGTGATCGGCGATGCCAAAGCGCTTCATGATCTTCAGTTCATAGGCACCGGGCACGCCGGCCGGCGGCGCCTCGGCTTCGGCCTGGATCTGCAGATCGAGGACTTCCTCCTTCTCGCCGCGGAACATCGCGAGAATCCGGTGCGACGGCAATTTCGTCAGCGGCTCGGAGAAGTCGAAGTAGTCTGCGAATTTTTCACCTTCGGTCTTCTTGCCCTTGCGGACGCCGGAAGCCATGCGCGCGTTGGTCCACACCTCTTCGCGCAGCGCACCGATCAGGTCGGCGTCTTCATCGAACCGCTCCACGAGGATGGCGCGCGCACCGTCGAGTGCCGCTGCCGCATCGGCCACGCCCTTCTCGGCATTGATGAACGTCTCCGCCACGACCTTCGGATCGGTTTCGGGCTTCGTCAGCAGCATGTCCGCCAGCGGCTCAAGGCCCGCCTCCTTGGCGATCTCGGCCTTGGTGCGACGCTTCGGCTTGAACGGCAGATAAATGTCCTCCAGCCGCGCCTTGCTGTCGGCGGCCATGATGGTGGCTTCCAGCGCCGCATCGAGCTTGCCCTGCTCGCGGATCGAATCCAGAATCGCCTTGCGGCGCTCCTCAAGCTCGCGCAGATAGATCAGCCGCTCTTCCAGCGTGCGCAATTGCGCATCGTCGAGCGCCCCGGTCGCCTCCTTGCGATAGCGGGCGATGAAGGGGACGGTGGAGCCGCCGTCGAGCAGCGTCACGGCCGCCTCGACCTGCTCTTCGCGTACCCCAAGCTCTTGCGCAATCTTCAGATTTATCTTTGCCACGCCAGATCCCTCACCACGCCTTCGACGCAACCGAACCACCGATCGCGAGGACGCGCTTATGGACCAACCGGGATTGATTCCTCAAGATGCCAAGAGGAACCATTGACAGAGCTTTTTGTTGCACCGGCAAGGTATGATCGTCCGCGATCTCGCCACATTCGTTTGATCGCTCTTCCATGGGGGCTATCGGATTCATACACTTTTTTGGATTCAATCGGTGCTAAACCACGCCCATCATGGCGCTGTCTTGAATACATTCTTCCAGACCTGCCACATCGTCTTTTGAACTGCCGCGGGCAAGCTGGCCACACTTGGCTCCGGCTTTGCCGATGGCTCGTCACCCTCTTCCTTCGGGAGAGAACCGCGAATGGCATATTTCTTGTCGCCGTAATACGCGATCAGCTTGACGGTGTCAGGATCGAGGCCATCAACACCGACCGTATAGGGGAGCAGCACAAGAGCAATGCCGTCCTTGCCGGGATCGAGAACTGTCACATCCTTGATGTGCAGAGCGATATTCGACAAAATTTCGGCAGACTCCTTGACCTGCCATTTCAACTGAAGCTGGCCATCCAGCTCGATGAAATTGTAAGCGTTCAGATGCTTCATGACCTTGAAACCGGCCATATCACCATACGTGCCACCGACAGCAAAAATGCGAACAGAGCCATCGGCATCGCGATAGCGGATCGCCTTCAGCAGATTGCCTTGAGCAAACCAGCCGCTCTTGACCTGCTCCAATTCTGAAGCGTCGGGCGGGCCGGCCGCAATGTCTGCGGCAATCGCCGATGTGACGGTCACCAACATCGACATCAGAAAAAGAACGGCTCGTTTCACTGTTGCCCCTCCAGAGCAGAACAGACCTTATCCGCCCCTTTTCCGCTATGAATCAACAGCAGAATTACCGTAATCCGAGTGCAGCAGGATGCCTTTCTTGCACTGCAAATTCAACGCTCTCATGCCGGAATTATCGTGCCCCGATTGTTAGCAGCAGCAATATTTATTCTCGGGCTATGCATGAATGCCGGCGCCGCAAGGGCCGATAATCAGCCAGCCTCCCTTCATGTCATTGTCGCGCTGGTCGACAATGCCACACAGGGCATCGTTCCGGTGCCGGCAAAAATCGGCAATGGAAATGATCCGGCCCATAATCTCTATTGGGGTGCGGCCTATGGCGTGAAGACCTTCCTGAGCAAGGCGGCGGGCTGGCGACCGGGAAAGCTGCACGCTTGATGTGTCTTCGATGATCATGGAGCGCTGCGTCTTCACTCTGGCCAGCCGGCTCGAAGTCGTAGCGGATGCTTATCGCGGCGAGAATATCGGCGACGCCATGATGCAGTTCATGCGTGAGGCAGCCGAGCCGCCCCCGCAAGGCAGGCGCGAAATGGTGCTGTTCGTCGGGCACAACGGCTTGATGGACGCGAAGAACGCAAATCTTGTGGAGCAATTTCCGCTACATGCCCCGCACAGCAAGCTCGCCGGCGTGTTGGCCTGCCTGAGCGATCGCTATTTCCGGCCATCACTATCAGCGGCCGGTGCGCAGCCCGCCGTGACGACATTTTCCTTCATGGCGCCGGAAGCCTATGTGGTCGAGGCCATTGCCCGCGTCTTTGCCGAGGGCAGAGGTGACATCGCGATGCGTGAAGCGGCAGGCTCTGCTTACGCCAAGTATCAAAAAATTTCACCGCGCGCCGGAGCCGGCGTCTTCGTCCGGAAATGAGCTCCTGGATCGAGGCAACGGGTCTATATCGCGCACTAAATTTTCGCTTAGCACCGGAAGGACAGGACTGCAGTGCCAACCATTATTACCCATGCTGTCGTGCCATGGCTTGTTGGGGCAGCGAGCGGTGCGCGCGCCGTTCCCGGACGTCTGCTGGCGCTCTGTGGCGTGGCGGCGATGCTGCCGGATCTCGACGCCCTGTCGTTTCGTCTCGGCATTCCCTATGGCAGCCCGTTCGGCCATCGCGGCGCCACGCACTCGCTGGCGGCTGCGATCATCGTTGGTCTTCTGAGCATGCTATTGGCTCGCGGGCTGGGCGCGGGGCGCTTTCGCGTTTTTGCCGCGGTCTCGTTGTCCTTCGCCTCACATCCGCTGCTGGACGCCTGCACCGATGGCGGCAAGGGTGTCGCTCTGCTCTGGCCGTTCAACAATCACCGATATTTTGCGCCGTTTGCACCGATCGAGGTGTCTCCAATCAGCATGGCGAAATTTTTCTCAGCCCGAGGGCTGGAGGTGATGATCTCTGAAATGATGTGGGTCTGGTTGCCCACCGCAATCGTGGCTCTGCTCATCCTCTGGATCCGCCACCGACACAGCCTCAGGCAATTTCGCACGAACTGACTATCTGCGCATCCCTTCCTTTGACGCAACCCAGCCTTTCCTATCCGCTCGATCAATTGACTCGGACCTTCGCGAAACTAAGTTTGATGGCCCGCGCGAAGGGAATTGAATCTCATGACCTTGCCGATGAACTGGAACGAATGGGCGCAGCTTGATGGCGTGGCGCTGGCTGCGCGCGTCAGGGCGGGTGAGATGAGCCCTGCGGAATTGGCGCGTCAGGCGGCCGCCGCTGTCGCCAAGGTCAACCCGGCGCTGTCAGGGGTGATCGAACTCTTTGAGGACGCCATCGCCGAACCCGACAAGAATGGCACCCATCTCGCGGGCCCCTTCGCCGGCCTGCCGTTCCTGATGAAGGACCTCGGCCCGACGATGAAGGGCCGCCTGCAGGAGATGGGTTCGCTGTTGATGCGCGGCAATCGCGCGACCGCCGACACATTCCTGACGATGAAGATGCGCCAGGCAGGACTGAACCTCATCGGGCGAACGACCACGCCAGAGTTTGGCGTCTGCAGCTCGGCCGATAACCCCGCGGTCTATGTCACGCGCAATCCCTGGAACACCGACTACACCAGTTGCGGATCATCCGCCGGCAGCGCCGCGATGGTTGCCGCAGGCGTCGTGCCGATCGCGCATGCGACCGACGGCGGGGGGTCGATCCGCATTCCCGCCGGCGTCAACGGCAATATCGGCCTGAAAGTTTCACGCGGGGTGTTTTCGCTCGCGCCGCATCTGTCCGATCTGGCGGGGCTCGTGTCGGTCCAGGGTTGTCAGTCGCGCACCGTGCGCGACACTGCGGCATTCATCGATCATTGCCGCGGACCGGCACCCGGCGAATTCATGCCGTTCTGGACGACGGCCCAGCCTTACGCCGAGATGATCAAACGCGACCCGAGCCGGCTCCGGATCGCACTCTCGCATCAATGGGGCGACTACCACGCAACACCGCATATTGCGGCGGAGCTCGATCGTGCCGGACGCCTCCTCGAGAGCCTCGGCCATCACGTCAAACACGCGTCGCCTGACCTCGACTATCGCGCCGCGTTCGAGGCCCAGACCACCTGCTACATCAGCAATTTTGCCTTCGTGATCAGCAATCTGCTGGCGGCCCGCGGGCTGGAGCGGCCACCGGAGGATCTCGTCGAGCCTATCAACATAAAGATCTGGGAAACGGGCCGACACACGAGCTTTGCCGATCGGGCGCGGATGCAGGCGGTGTTCAACGCGACCTCGCGAGCGTTCGGCACGTTCTTCGAGCAATGGGACATCATCCTGACGCCGGTCACTGCCTTGCCGACGCCGAAAGTCGGCACCCGGGAATATCTGACGACATCAGACAATCCGTCGGTGGAGGATTGGTTCAGCAATCTCTGGCGCAATTTCGCCTTCACGCCGTTCGCCAATCTCTGCGGCCTGCCGGCGATCTCGCTGCCGCTCGCCCAGCATGAGAACGGACTGCCGCTAGGCATCCAGGCGATTGCAAGACAGGCCAATGACGGCCTGCTGCTGCAACTCGCAGCCCAGATCGAGCGCGCCATCGACGGCAAATGGACCGCGGGCAAGAAGCCCAAGGTTCATGTGACGAAGGGCTAGAATTTTACTTCATGACCAGGACCATCAAGGGGAAGACGGTGGAAGGCGCGCAGATTCTCGAACGACTGAACATCTCGAAGGGACTTCCAACCGACGCGATCCATGCGGCCCGGGCAGACAGGGACGGGATGATCCCGGTATTCATAAAGACGTTTGAAGATCTCCTATCGTCAGGCCGCACGCCGTTTGCTGACGCGCTCTTTTTCGCATTCCACCTGCTCGGCGAATGGCGTGCAAAGTCCGCCTACCGGACGCTGGCAAGATTTTTGCGAACTGCCCCTGACATAGTCGAACCGATCCTGGGCGACGCGATCACTATGACAGCTCACCGCGTCATGGCCGCCGTTTTCGACGGCGACCCACAGCCAATGCAGGACATCGTTTACGATGAAACTGCCGACGAATTCATTCGCTCGCGCATGATCGACGCAATTGCCATACTGACGAAGCGGGGCGATCTTTCGCGGGCCTGGTTGGAGCCGTTCCTGCGCGACTGTTATGATCGGCTTCAGCCGCAGAAAGGCTGTTTTGTCTGGAACGGTTGGCAGGAGACGGTCGCATGCTTGGGATTTGCCGATCTGAAACCGCTGGTCGAGCAGGCGTTCGCACGCGGCTCCGTCGATACGACCTGGCTGTCGTTCGAGGATTTTGAGCGAGATCTGCAACACGCGATTGATTACCCCGATGACAAGCCGTTATTTTATGACGACCCACGGACCTTGTTTGACGATACGATCAAGGAATTGTCGGACTGGCACGCCTTCAAGCCCGAAGCCCACGCGAGGAAAAAGCCAAGAGACCACACATCACTACATGGCACGGATCGCAATCCGTTTCACAAAGTAGGACGCAACGACCCTTGCCCTTGCGGCAGTGGGAAAAAATTCAAGAAATGCTGCCTGAACGCCCCCCTCGGCGGTTGATCCGGGATCATCTTTGCTTAGAACACTTGCCGATCAAATTGATCGGCAAGTGCTCCAGCTCTTCTTGTTTTGTCGCATTTTGTTACGCCGAACCGGTTCCCACTTCGGCGCAAAATGCTCTAGGACGTCGTCATGTCAAGTTCAGAGAATGCCGCCCTTTCGTTCGACCGGTTGGCGGAGACCATCAAGAGCCGCCGCTCATATTATGGCCATGTCAGCGGATTGCGCATCGACCGCACCGCGCCCGGTGAGGTCTGGTCAATCCTGCCCTACCGCCCGGTTTTCGTCGGTGACACCACGACCGGTGTCCTGCACGGCGGAGTCGTCACCGCGATGCTCGATGAAAGTTGCGGCGCTGCGGTGTATCTGGCTCTCGACGGCACGCACGCGATCGCAACGCTCGATTTGCGCATCGACTACCAGAAGCCGGCGACGCCCAGCCAGGCCCTCAAGGCGCATTCGGTCTGCACTCGTGTCACCCGCTCGATTGCATTCGTGCGCGCCACTGCCTACCAGGACTCCGAGGACAACCCGGTTGCAACCGCGACCGCCTGCTTCATGATCGGCGCGAACCGGACCAAGATGATGCTCGGTGACATGCCGATGGACTATAGCAGCGTCCCGGCCTTGGAGGCGCCGGCGGATCCGGCGGGCCCGTTTGCCAACAGCCCATTCGCACGCTGCCTCGATATCCGTATTGAGAAAGACGGCACACTGATCATGCCATTCTCGCCAAAAATCATCGGCAACCCGAGCCTGCCCGCGATCCATGGCGGCATGACAGGCGCCCTGCTGGAGACGACCGCAATCATTGGAGTCACGGGAGAACTCGGCACTTCCGTTCGAGTCAAGCCGATCGGTTTGACCATCAACTACTTGCGCTCCGGCCGCGCGCTCGACACCTACGCCAATGTCTCGATCGTCAAACAGGGCCTGCGCATTGTCGCGTTCGAGGCGCGGGCCTGGCAGGACGACATGGAAAAGCCGATCGCCTCCGCGTTCGGCCATTTCATGCTGGGGCCGGCGCCCCGCGTCGACGAAAAACGGGCGTAAGCAGAGACGCAAGGCGCTCAGCGCCGCACGCCTATGCCGGCCAATATCTCCGCGGCACCGGCAATAGGTAGGAATGCCTCTCAAGAGCATTAATTTCTTTTTGCATCCGACCTTTATTGCCCCGCCAAAAGATGCAAATCTAAAACCGTGTTGGCGTTCAACGAAAGCTTTCAGACCAAGGTCGGGGAGCAAGGAAGGGCAGGTTCTGTCGAGACACGTCCGTGAACAGACCAGGCAACTCCAACATGTAAATCGACGGACGTTGACGCTAAGGAGATCTTACGTGCGCGTACTCAAGACCACCACCATCGCCCTGCTTGTGGCATCACTCCCGCTCTCTATTCTGCCTGCATCTGCCGCGCCGCTCATGTCGGCGGCGCCCACTTCAAAAGTGACATCTCTGCCAATCGAACAGGTCCAGCATCGCGGCGGCCGCGGTGGCGGACACTTCCATGGCGGCCGTGGCGGCGCCGGCGCGCTGATCGGCGGCCTCGCTGTCGGTGCCCTGATTGGCGGAGCCATTGCCGCAGGTCAGGCCAACCAAGCCGCCCAGGAGCATCAGGCGTACTGTGCGCAACGCTACCGCTCGTATGATCCGGCCAGCGACACGTTCATGGCCCGCGACGGAATGCGGTATCCCTGTCAGTAATGGTGTTTGGCGGCTGTCTCTGCAACCAGGAGACAGCCGCTGACCACAGTCTCACAACCTTGCGCATTTCCAGCGGCGCGCGACGAGCAACTGTGATCAGTTGCAAGAATGAACCCCGCATCGCGAGATTTATGCGACGTGCAGTTCCGAAGCGACAGCTTGTACCCTGGAGTTCCACACCTTCGACGATTTGGCGAAAGGTTGTGACGATCCCAGGTGGCTGCCGCCCTACCGCAAAGCTGCATTTCCGTGCTAAGCTCAAACGCTGGCGTTCATAAGGCTTCGGCCGTGGACAGCTTGTAACCGCGCAAATCGCAGCCAGAAGAAGCTTGCGGCGCGGAATAGTATGAAAACTGGGGGGCAAGACCTTATAGGGAGGCTTGCCATGTTGCGTTCAAAGTTGGCGCTCATCGCTGCGACGATGCTTCTCTCGATGGGTTTCGCTCTTTATCCTCAAGCCCCTGCCAATGCTGCCAAGTTCTGTGCGCAGTTGAGAGGCGCGAAAGCCTCAGGACAACCTGATTGCTCATTTTCGACGCTGGATGCCTGTCGCGCTCGCGTAAAGCACAGGGGCGGCGGACACTGCTACAAATTGACCCACTAAGCAGCGGTGAGCTCGAAGTTGCGGTGAACTCGCAATCTTTGTGTGCACCGCACGCTTGCCGTCTCCGTTAGCGGCGCCGGGCGCCGTTGAGCGCGCCATTCCTGGCGGCGAGCACTGGTGCCCGCATGGCCTGGATATTGTCGTAGCGCGCCCTGCAGCGCGTCGGTGCGCCAGCCGGATCTTGTGGGTCCAGTTGGAGAAGGCATCCATGGTCACCGAGCCCGCCTTCCCGCCGAGTACCGCCGCCTGCACGTTGCTGGTGACGTAGCCACCGCCAACAAAGATACGGCGCACAGGGCGCAATAAACGCATTGCGCCGCGCCATTCTGTCATCGCGCCGACTTATTTCCGGTCAAAAGTCAGCCGGCGTCTTGCCGCCTCAGCCCATCGCTTCCAGATCATTGATCGCCACAAACCAAGTGCTTGGGGTGGTCATCGTACGATTTTTGCAAATCGTACAGCAACCTTGCCTCAGCCCAGCGTGACAATGCCATTACAAGCGGTATTGGAGCATGGCTTCAGATGCTGTGAAAGAAAGCGAGACTGAGTGCACCACGGCTTCGACTGCGAGCAGTTTTTCAGACTTTCCTTGGGCAATATTTAAAGGGAACTGAAGAGATGAAACGACCCACCTCCGTCAGCGTGATAGCGTGGATACTGATTGTGATGTCAGGTATCTCCCTGGTCAGCAGCACAGCGACCATCAATAACCCCATGGCAAGAGAACTCATGGCAAAGAGTCTCATTCCCATTCCACTTCAGTTTGCAATGCTGTACGTGGGCCTTGTGATTACTCTTGTGTCCGGAATAGTATGCTCAAGAGGCAGAACTGGGCGCGATTCCTCTACGTGGTTTGGGGCGCCGTCGGTGCCGTGGTTGGAATTCTGACATCTCCGATGAAACCGCTAATGATCCCTGGGATCATCTTCTTCCTGGTCGTCACGTTCTTCCTTATCCGTCCGAAGGCAAATGAGTACTTCTCAACACGAGATGCTGTAGACAATGCAAAAGGTGTCTAGCATCATATTCACGGTCATCGCTGGCTTCTTCCTTTACGGAGCCAGCTTACTGGCGTTCATCAGCGAGCCGCAAACAGGCGTGACAGGCGTGAAACTGGGCATCTTGATTGGATTTTCGATCCCCGCTGTTGTAGCCCTATGTGTCGGCCTCGCATTGACCGCTTCCGTAACTGGAAGCGAGACACTGGTATTGTGCTCCTCAGTGCATCAGGCACTACAGCATTCGTCATTCTCACACTCGTCTGCATGCTCATGACGGAAGAGTTCCGGGCGATGATTAAGCCGGATGCCTTGACGCTCTTTAGCGACTACCTGACAGGAGGTGGGACCATCGTTGGTCTTGCTGTCTTGGGTTGGATACTTTTAATGGCAAATAGGGAAAGAGCCGAACAGCGTTGGGCTGAATACTTTTAGGGGCGAATGAGGAAAGAGCCGAACAAGGTGCTGCACTGGACGGGGATTCCGCGGTGCTACATCCCTGCCAGTGAGCTTTGGCGTCAGGCATCGCAAGCGCCCCGAGTTCAACCGCAAGAACATTCCCATCCCGACCGACAATCAAGCGTAGCCCCGATTGAGCGAAGTCGGGACTACGCTCACCAACCAAAGTGGGCGCTCGTCAAAATACAACAAGGGAGATTGCTTGATGCTCTTCGCCAACGTCCGTTTCCCCTATGCCCTTGCGGCCCTCATCTGCGCAGCCCTGTCCGGTCCGGCCGCCGCTGCCGAGTTCGCCGTGGCCCGGATCATCGTTCCGTCCCAGGACGGCAGCGGGACGACTGACACCATCTCCGGCACATTGGCGCAGGAAATGGTCAAAGCACTGAATGATGGTACCGTGATCGTTGAGAATAAGCCGAGCATCAACACCGATCCTGGTTACGTCGTCAATGTCACGCCGGACCGCGAGACGCCCGCAACGGTGACTTTCGCGCATGCGGCAAATCCCAACCTGCCCGCGAAGCGGCCTTACAACACGGACAAAGACTTGTTCGAGCCAGTGTCGCTGATCGCGCATTCGTTCAATGTGGTGGTGGTGAACCCGAAATCCGGCATAAACTCGATTGCCGATCTCATCGCTGCTGCCAGGGCGAAGCCCGGCACAGTCAATTACGGCACCTTCGGTCCGGGCACCTCGGCACACCTCGCTGGTGAGCTGTTTAACGAACTTGCCGGTGTGAGGCTTATCCCAGTGCATTACAGGGGTGCACAGCCGGCAATCACGAATCTGCTCAACGGCACCATCCAGGTGACGTTTACCACCGTTGCCAGTGCCAGGCCGTTCATCCAGAGCGGCCAAGTGAAAGCTCTGGCCGTTACTTCGGCGGCGCGCACGCAAGCATTCCCAGACGTACCGACGGTCGCCGAGGCCGGTGTGCCCAACTATGCCGCTGAAAGTTGGTATGGGCTATTCGTACCCGCCAAGACCCCCGCGGATGCAATCACCCTTTTGAATAGGTGTGCCAACAAAGCAATCCACACGCCAGCCTTCGAGGAATTCGTCGAAAATGAAGGCCTGATCGTGGACGGCGCGCCGGTCGATCTCGTGCGGGACGAAGAGGAGCGCTGGCGCAACCTTGTGGACGGCATCAAGATTGAATAATAGCGTAGATTAGCGCACTTGTCGATCCAAGCACTTGCCGATCCAATTTGATCGGCAAGTGTGCTGAGCGCCCGGGTTCAGTGACAAGTATGCGTTTGGCGGACCGCGATCAATTGATCACGTTCCGACCCTCAGTCCATTGCTTCCAGATCATCGATCATGCCGGCGATCACGTTCAGGCCGCCGTCCCAGAACTTCGGGTCCTTGGCATCGAGTCCGAACGGACGGAGCAACTCGGAATAATGCTTGGTGCCGCCCGCGGCGAGCATCTCCAGATAGCGTTCGGCAAAGCCTTCCGCGGCATTTTCGTAGACGGCGTAGAGCGAGTTCACGAGACAATCGCCGAATGCATAAGCGTAGACATAGAACGGCGAATGGATGAAGTGCGGGATGTACATCCAATAGTTCTCATATCCCGCCTTGATCTCGATCGCCGGTCCAAGGCTCTCGCCCTGCACAGACAGCCAGATCTCACC
>JGI24705J35276_12237736_pt1 | contig 12808 bp, 9 predicted proteins | sample TergutNt197P4_FD_35276 | JGI IMG/M metagenome (IMG submission 35276)
TGAGCCAGGATCAAACTCTACAGTTCGATCTTGATTTTTGCTCTTGCGAGCCACTCAATAAAACGGAATTGAAGTGAACTTCACTTCTGCTTCATGAGCGCTTGATAGTTCTGAAAAGAACTTGGCAATTGCCATCAAACGCCCACGCTTATCGGCTGTATGTTTTTAATGAACCGCCGCGTCGCTTGAGCTTCGCGTTGTTGTCAGTTGCGATCAACTGGAACCTTGAATTATGACAGAACTTTGAAAGACCTGTCAACCTTTGGGGTCTTTACCGCTTGCGCTCGACTGTTGCCTAGCGCGCTGCTCCGAGCCCGCGGTCACTGGGCTACCGCCTTGCGACCATCTTCGCCTCAGCAGCCAGTGGCAGCGATCAGCGAAGCCTTAGATTGTAGCACTCTTTTTGTTGCTGACGCAAGCGTCATCAAAAAAATTTTTGATCGTTACCGATCGCATGGCTTCCAATCCCGCGATCACTTGGCTACCGCCTTGTGACCACCTTCGCGTCTGCTGCCGTGGCAGCGATCAGCGAAGCCCTAGACTATAGCACCATTTTCCCGGTTGGCGCAAGCGCCATCAAAAAAATCTTCAACCCTCATCAGCCCGCGTCGTTGTTCCGTGCTGGCGCACGGGCAGGATGCAGGTCATCTGGCTTCTGATCCATGGCTCTTATCACTTTGCTGAATGCTCAACTGGCTTTTGGTCACGTGCCGCTGCTCGACCGTGCGGAGTTCGCGCTGCAGGCTGGCGAGCGCGTGGGGTTGATCGGGCGCAATGGCGCCGGCAAGTCATCGCTGCTGCGCATTCTCGGCGAACTCGATCGCCCCGACGACGGCACGTTGCAGATACAGCAGGGGCTGCGCGTGGCCTGCGTGGCGCAGGAGCCGGCGTTGCCCGAAGATGCGACGGTGTTCGACGCCGTAGCCGATGGCCTTTCAGAGGTACGCGCCCTGCTCGACGCCCATGCACACGGCCACGGTGATCTGGATGCGTTGCAGGCGCGCATCGAGGCCGCGCAGGGCTGGACATGGCGCCAGCGCGTCGATGAAACCTTGCAGCGCCTGCGCCTGACGGCTGATGCGCCGGTGGCCACGCTTTCCGGCGGCACACGCAAGCGCGTGGCGCTGGCGCGCGCTCTGGTTGCCGCGCCCGACGTGCTGCTGCTGGACGAGCCCACCAACCACCTGGACCTGGACGCCATTCAGTGGCTGGAAGGACTGCTGCTGGCCTTCAAGGGCAGCGTGGTGGCGATCACGCACGACCGCGCCTTCCTGGACCGCGTCGCCACGCGCATCGTCGAGTTGGACCGCGGCAAGCTGCTGTCGTATCCGGGCAACTTCGCGCGCTACCAGGCGCTGAAGGAAGAGCAGCTCCAGCAGGAAACCGCGCTCAACGCCCGTGCCGACAAGCTGCTGGCGCAGGAAGAAGTCTGGATCCGCAAGGGCGTGGAGGCGCGCCGCACGCGCGCGCAAGGGCGCATCAACCGCTTGCAGGCGCTGCGCGCGGCCCGCGTGGCCCGGCGCGATGCCGTGGGCCGCGTACGCCTGGACATCGACGCCCAAACCGGCGGCTACCAGGCCAAGCTGGTGACCGAGCTGACCGACGTGCGGCTCGCTTTTGGCGACCGGGTGATCGCCGATGACCTGAGCGCCACCGTGCTGCGCGGCGACAAGATTGGCCTGATCGGCCCCAACGGCGCGGGCAAGACGACGCTGCTCAAGCTGATCCTGGGCGAGTTGGAGCCCGACAGCGGGCGCGTGCGCCGCGGCGTCAACTTGCGGGTGGCCTATTTCGACCAGATGCGCGCCGCACTCGACCTCGACGCCACACTGGAGGACTTCATCAGCCCGGGCAGCGAATGGATCGAGATCGGCAGCCGCCGCCAGCACGTCAAGAGCTACCTGGGCGATTTTTTGTTCAGTCCGGCGCGCGCCGCCGCGCCGGTGCGCAGCCTTTCGGGCGGCGAGCGCAACCGCCTGCTGCTGGCGCGGCTGTTCGCCCGTCCGGCCAACGTGCTGGTGCTGGACGAGCCGACCAACGACCTGGACATCGACACGCTGGAACTGCTGGAAGAACTGTTGCAGACCTACGAAGGCACGGCCTTGCTGGTCAGCCACGACCGCGCCTTTCTCGACAACGTGGTCACCGGCACGCTGGCTTGGGACGGCCCCGGCCATTGGCGCGAATACGAAGGCGGCGTGCAGGACTGGTTGACCCAGAGCGCGCGCTGGCAAGCGCTGCGCGAAAACGTCCGCGCCGACACTTCCGATACCGCCGGCGCGGCGGCGACGTCAATTCAGGATGCGCGCGCCAAGCCGCCGTCCGGTTCGGGCAAGTCCGAGCAGCCGCAGAAAAAAAAGCTTTCGTACAAGGAGCAGCGCGAGCTGGACGCCCTACCCAGCCGCATCGAGGCGCTGGAAGCCGAGCAGGCCGGCATCCGCGCCGCGCTGGCCGATGGCGCGCTCTACCAGAGCGACTTGCAGCGCGCCATTGCCTTGCAGGCGCGCGACACCGCCATCGACGAGGAACTGACCGAGGGGCTGGAACGCTGGGCCGCGCTGGAGCAGCCGTAATGCCCCGTCTGACGCCCCATCAAGACTTGTTTTTGACTGGCCGCTGCCAGCCGGTGATGCTGGCCTGCCGGCCCCGCGCCACGCTCAAGACGCCTGGGGGCGTGTCCTTGTTGATGGTCGATCCGGCGCCGATGGTGCCGCCAGCGCCCAACGTCACCGGGGCCACCAGCACGCAGTTGCTGCCGACGTGCACGTCGGCCTCGATCACGGTGCGGTGCTTGCCCGCGCCATCGTAGTTGGCGGTGATGCTGCCCGCGCCGTAGTTCACACGCTCGCCCACCGTGGCGTCGCCCAGATAGGCCAGATGGTTGGCCTTGGCGCCGTCGGCCAGCGTGCTGTTCTTGACCTCGACGAAGTTGCCGATGTGCACCTCCTCGCCCAGCCGCGCGCCGGGGCGCAGCCGCGCGAACGGGCCGACGAGCGCGCGCGGCCCCACCGTCACGCCATCGGCGCCGCCGTCGATGTGGGTAAAAGGCGCAATCACCGCCCCCGCTTCGATGCGCGCGTTGGCGATGACGCAGTGCGCGCCGATGCGCACGCCGTCGCCCAACGCCACCTGGCCCTCGAAGAGGCAGCCGACGTCGATCTCCACGTCCTGCCCGCACGTCAGATCGCCCCGCAAGTCGAACCGCGCCGGGTCGAGCAGGCGCACGCCATCGTCCATCAACCGCCGGGCCTGGCGCTGCTGCACCTGGCGCTCCAGCCCGGCCAGTTGCGCCGGACTGTTGACGCCGGCCACTTCCACCGCGTCGTCGATGCACAGCGCCTGCACCGGCGTGCCGCCGGCCACCGCGTGCCTGACCACGTCGGTCAGGTAGAACTCGCGCTGCGCGTTGTCGTCGGTCAGCAGCGCCAGGTATTTTTTCAGCAGGCGCGTGGGCGCGGCCATCACGCCGCTGTACCACTCGGTGAGGGCGCGCTCGGCGGGCGTGGCGTCCCTGGCTTCGACGATGGCGCGCACCGGCGCGTCGCCGCCGGCCCGCGCGGCGTCGCGCACGATGCGGCCATAGGCGCCGGCGTCGGCGCCGGTGTCCACCGTGAGCAGCGCGATCCGGTCGCCGCCGGCGCACAGCCCGATCAGGCGGCGCAAGGTGTCCGGACGCACCAGCGGCACGTCGCCGTTGAGCACCAGGGTGATGCCGTCATCGGGCAGCACCGGCGCGGCCTGCTGCACGGCGTGGCCGGTGCCCAACTGCGGTTCCTGGAGCGCGTGGCGCAGTTGCATTTGGGCGCCGTTGGCGTTTATCCAGCCGGCACAAAAGGCTTGCACTTCGGCGGCGCCGTGGCCGGCGATGACCACCGCCGAGCGCGCGCCCAGCGCCGCCACGCTGTCCAGCACGTGCGCCAGCAGCGGCCTGCCAGCCAGCCGGTGCAGCGCCTTGGGCAGCTTGCTCTTCATGCGCGTGCCCTTGCCCGCGGCCATGATGACGACGTCGATGATGCTCATGAAATTCCTCTCTGGCCCGCTGCGCCGTGGATCACTGTGATGACGGCGGGCATTATCTGCCGGGCGATGCGCTACCCCAGCGCCCGCGCCACCGCTTGCGCACGTGCCGCCGCGATGCGCTGGCCGATCTCCGGGCCGCGCGCGCCGGCGGCCAGGGCGGCGCCGGCCACTTCCGCCGTGGGCACCGCCAGCGCCGCCGCCAGCGCCGCCAGCAGGCGCGGGCGTTGCGGGTAAGCGGCGCTCTCCATCCCCAGGCGACCGCGGGCGTCGCACTCGCAAGCCAGCAGCGCACCGGCAAAGCGCGCCGGCTTGCGGAAGGCGTCGCAGCGCTCCAGCAGCCGCACCGTGGCGGCGGCGCTCAGAGTGTCGCTGCGGTGAATGTTGCCGTGCTCGCGCGCCACCACGTCGGCCAGCCCGTGGCAACCGGCGGGCACGCGCAGGCGCGCGCTCAAGCCCGTCAGCAGTTCGGCGCTGCGCTTCTCGTGGCCGGTGTGGCGGGGCAGCACGTCAGCCGGCGTGGCGGCCTTGCCCAAGTCGTGCGTCAGGCAGGCGTAGCGCACCGGCAGCGGCGCGCCCAGGCGCGCGGCCATGCGCAGCACCAGCATCAGGTGCGCGCCGGTGTCCACCTCGGGGTGATAGTCGGCGCGCTGGGGCACGCCCCACAGGCGGTCCACCTCGGGCAGGATCACGGCCAGCGCGCCGCAGTCGCGCAGCACGGCGAACATGCGATCGGGATGGTCCGTCATCAACCCGCGCGCCATTTCTTGCCACACGCGCTCGGGCACCAGGTGGCTGGCTTCGCCTTCCCGCACCATTTCGCGCATCAGCGCCATCGTCTCGGGCGCCACGCTGAAGTCGTGAAAGCGCGCCGCCAGGCGCGCCAGGCGCAAGATGCGCACCGGGTCCTCACGGAAAGCGCCGCTGACGTGGCGCAGCACGCGCTGGCGCAAATCGCGCTGGCCGCCGAACGGGTCGATGAGCAGATGGGCCGGGTCTTCCGCACCCGTCCAGCCGGCGCTGGCGGCAATGGCGTTGATCGTCAAATCGCGCCGCGCCAGGTCCTGCTCCAGCGTCACCGCCGGACTGGCGTGCACGACAAAGCCCCGGTAGCCGCGGCCTTGCTTGCGCTCGGTGCGCGCCAGGGCGTATTCCTCGTGCGTTTCGGGGTGCAAGAAGACCGGGAAGTCCTTGCCCACGGGCACGAAGCCGCGCCCGGCCATCTGCTCGGGCGTGGCGCCCACCACCACCCAGTCGCGGTCTTGCACCGGCAGCCCCAGCAGCCGGTCGCGCACCGCGCCACCCACCATGTAAATCCGCATGGCCGCAGTGTATCGGCGTCGCTGCCTCGCAACGGCGCGCGGGGCCTTTCAGTTTTTCATCGTCTTGTCTTGGCTGGCGGCGACAATGGCTGGGCGATTTCCGTCATCAACCTGGAGAGCCATTCATGAGCAAAGCCAAGAACAAGTCCCTTGCGGCCAGCCGCGCCAGCGGGCTGGCGGTCAACATCGGCATCGACGCCAAGCATCGCGCCAAAATCGCCGAAGGGCTGTCGCGCCTGCTGGCCGACACCTTCATGCTGTATCTGAAGACGCACAACTTCCACTGGAACGTGACCGGCCCGATGTTCAACAGCCTGCACGCCATGTTCGAGACGCAGTACAACGAGCTGTGGCTGGCGCTGGACGAGATAGCCGAGCGCATCCGCGCCCTGGGCTACCCGGCGCCGGGCACGCACGAGGAATTCGCTCGCCTGACCAACATCGAAAGCACGCCGGGCGCGCCGAGTGCGCAGGAAATGATCGCCCTGCTGGTGGCCGGCCAGGAAGCGGTGACGCGCACCGCACGCGGCCTGCTGCCCGCCGCCGATGCGGCGGGCGACGAACCCACGGCCGACCTGCTGACCCAGCGTATGCAGGTGCACGAAAAAACCGCCTGGATGCTGCGCAGCCTGCTGGAGTAAAGCGGCGGCGGTCGAGCATCAAGGGCAGCAGGCCAGCGGCAAAAACAAGGTCAGCGGCGCATCAGCCAAAAGGGCAAAGCCGTGATGCCGGTAAAACGCCGCCGCCGGCTTGTCCTTGGCATCCACGATCAGCACTGCGGCGGCAACTTCGGCGCTGGCCGCGCGACGCAGTGCGTTGACCAGCAAGACGCCGCCCAGGCCACGCCCTTTGAACCCGGTATCGACGGCCAGCCGCCCCATGCGGATGGCCGGCACCGCGCCATAGCGCGGCAGCTTGCGCCGCATCTCGTCAGGCAGACCTGCCAGTGGCACGCTGGCCGTTGCCAGAGTGTAGTAACCGGCGATACGCTGCTCATCGGCGAGGGCGACGAAACAAGCCGCGACGCGGCGGCGGATGTCCTGCGAGACCTGTTCGCGCAGATAACGATTCAGGGCCGGCGTGCCGCAGTCGAACCGGGTTCGATCATGCGCGGCGGCATCCAGCGCCGTAATCAGGAACGGCGCGGCGCGCGTCATTCACGCAGCAGCTTGTCGTGACGGGCCATCGCGCGCTTGAGCGCGGGCGCCGGTTCGGGCGGCGACAGCAGCGCGTCGGCAAACCGTTGCTGATCGGCCAGCGACAAGCGGATGACTTCGGCCTGCTCAATGGCGCGTTGCGCGGCTTCCTGAACGGCAGTGACGACAAAATCGGTCAGCGTGCGGCCTTGAATCTCGGCGGCGCGCTTGAGGGTCTGGCGCAGATCGGGGCTGATCCGGGCTTCGAGCCGTGCGGTAGAAGCGGCAAGCATGGCGGTATCCTTTTGCTCAAAATTGTACGGCAATTTGACGGTAAACCGATACCACCGCGCCATCTACGGCAAATCCTGCGTCAGCGCCGCCTCGCCCGCTGGCGCCGGGCCTACGCTGCCCAGCCGGTCTTTCAGCGATTGCGACCGCCCGCTCAGAAGGGCGGCGTAATCGGTGGTGTTGGACAACACTTTCTTGACGTACTCGCGCGTTTCATTGAAGGGCACGTTCTCGGCCCAGATGGCGCCTTCCAGCGTCGGGCCGTTGCGCCAGACGCGCGGGCGGCGGGGGCCGGCGTTGTAGGCGGCGGCGGCCAGCGGCAGCGAGCCGCCAAATTCGTCCAGCGCCAGCTTCAGGTAGCTGGTGCCGATCAGGATGTTGGTGTCGCGGTCGTCGATTTGCGCCGGGGTGAAGTTTTGCAGCCCGATCTTGCGCGCCGTCCAGCGCGCGGTGGCAGGCATGAGCTGCATCAGGCCGGATGCGCCCACTTTGGAGCGGGCGTTCATGACGAAGCGGCTTTCCTGCCGGATCAGGCCATAGACGTAGGCCGGATCCAGCCCGATGGCCTGCGATTGGCGCACCACCGCGTCGCGGAAGGGCATCGGAAATCGCTGCGCCAAATCCACCAGGCCCTCGATGCGCTCACTGGTGTTGATGCAGCGGTCCCACACCTGCTGTTGGCAGGCCAGGTCGGCGGCGGCGTACAACTCGCGCTCGCTCATGGGCGGGGTGTCTTCATTCTGGTGCAGGCGGGTCCAGTAATTCCATTCGCGCACGCCCTCGCCGCGCAGACCCAGGGCGATGGCCAGCAGCGCGCGGTTCAGGCCCGGATGGCGGCGCGCGCCTTCGCGCTCGGCGCTGGTGAGCGGCGCGGGCGCGGGCGGCGGCGTGATGACGCGGCCCAACTCCTCCGTCGCCAGTTTCTCGTAAAAGCCGCCGAAACCGGCGATGCGCTCCAGCAGTTGCAAGGCGCTGGCGCGGTCGGCATCGCTGCGGGCCAGCGCCTGTTTGGCGCGCGCCAGCCAGTAGGTCCAGGCGCTGTCGCCGCGCGCCTGCCCGCTCATGGCCTCGATGGCCTCTTGCACCACCGGCCACTGACCCTGGCGCAGCGCGGCGCGCGCCTTCCAGGCCAGCATGTCGTCGGTCAAATCCTGCGCGCGCGTAACCTTGGCGAAGTAACTTCCCGCATCGTCTTGCAGTTTGGCCGCGGCCTGTTTGCCGATCGTTGCCCAGACCCAGTTGCGCTCTTCGGCGCTGAGCTGGGCGGCCCAGCGGCTGGCCAGTTGCGCAGCCGCCTGACCGGGATCGGTGGCGGCCAGCTTGATGAGCGCCAGCGTCGCCAGTTCCTGCCGCTTGCGCGTGGCCGCCGGGGTGCGCGCAAGCGCCGTCAGGTAGCGGGCGGCGCTGTTTTCGATCTGCGCCACCTCGGCGCTGGCGTCGGGCGTGTCCAGCGCGACGGCGGCGCGCGCCAGCGCCGGGCGGTTGGCTTCCAGGGCCAGGCGGGCGCGCTTCCACAAGTCCTGGTAGGGCAGCTTGCCGGCCTGGTGCAGCAGGCCGGCGGCCAGCAGGCAGCCGTTGTCCAGATCGCGCTGGGCGAACCAGTCGGCGCGCACCTGTTCGATGGCCGCGCGGCTGATCTCGCGGCCCTGACTGAGCTCCAGCGCCGCCGCGTAGCAGCGCACCTGCGGGTCGTCACGCATCCGGAACAGCGGGTAATCGGCGGCAAAGCCCGCCCAGTCGCGCCGCTGGCCCAAGAGCAGCAGCCAGTCGTTGCGCAGGCGGTCTTCCTGGTAGGTGCCGGCGTAGCGGTCGAAAAAGCCGTGCACCTCGTCGGCGCCGGCCTCTTCCAGGCGCGCCTTCAGCTCCCAGTAGGCGGCCCAGGGTTCCAGCGCGTGGCCGCGCGCCTGCGGCAGCAACGCCGACAACTGCGCGCGGTCGCCCCGGCGAAATGCCTCGCGCATGTCGAGGAGGACGCTGTCGCCGGGGGCGGCCTGCGCCGGCGCCTGCGCGGCAGCGGGCGCACTGGCCGGCGTGGCCGGCGCAGATGGCGCCGCCTGCTGCGCGGCCACTGGCGTCAGCAACGGCGCGGCGCCGAGCAGCAGCGCGGCAGCGCGCAACGGTGTCAGAATCATTGGAAAACGCATGGTTCGATTATGAGCAGTTTCGATAAACCGACAATTCGCGAGCGCCTGATACGCGAGCGCCTGGCCCTGCAAGACCGGCTGGCGCGCGCCGACGCCTTGCAGCGGGTCATGCGCATCTGGCTGATCGGGCGGCCCGACACCGTGATCGGCGCCTACTGGCCCATCAAGGGCGAGTTCGATCCCCTGCCCGCCCTGCACCGCTGGAAGGAGGACGGCGAATTGATGGACGAGCCGCGCCGCCGCCGCATCGGCCTGCCGGTGATGGACAAGGCCGACCGGACGCTGCGCTTTCACCTCTGGTACCCTGGCTGCCCGATGGAGGACGACGCCTACCGCATCCCCAAACCCAAGGACACCGAGATCATCGCGCCCACGCTGCTGTTCGTGCCCTGCGTCGGCTACGGCCCCGGCGGCTACCGGCTGGGCTACGGCGGCGGCTTTTACGACCGCACGCTGGCGGCGCTGCGGCCCCGCCCGTTCACCGTCGGGCTGGGGTTCACCAATGGTTTCGTCGATGATTTCGAGCCCGACCCGCACGACCAGCCGCTGGACGCCATACTCAATGACAATGGCGTCGTCTGGCCCATAGCCGCCCCGTAACCCGGCCCCGATACGGCCCGCAGACAAGCAAGACCATGGACAACGAAAACCCCCCCGCGCGCAACGCCCCCATCAAGCCCACGGCCCAAGCCGCCGCCGGCAAGAGCGCCCGCCAGCCAGCCCGCAAACGCGCCGTCCCTGCCGATCTGAACAACGCCGTGCGCCCGGTCAGCGAGGGCGACACGCCGCCTTCGCTGACGCCCAGGGAGCTGGAAAAGTTCGTGGTCAAGCGCGCCACCGTGTCGGCGCGCGACAAGCAGCAGGCCGCCGCGCTGCGGCTGATCGACGACGAATCGGCCGGCACGCCTGCCGAGCGCGCGCACGGCCTGCGCGCCATCCTGGAAGGCGCCTCGTCCGACGACCGCAAGGCGCTGCGCAAGGCGCTCAAAACGCAGGCCCGCGCCAGCTTCGACAAAACCAATCCGGACGAGGAACTGGCCAGCGACTGGCGCGATGGCGGCTACCCCTACAAAAACCTGCTGCGCCGCGCCACCTACGAAAAACAAAAGTTCAAGCTGCAAGTCGAGCTGCTCAAGCTTCAGAACTGGGTCAAGGAAACCGGCGCGCGCGTGGTCATTTTGTTCGAGGGGCGCGACGCTGCCGGCAAGGGCGGCACCATCAAGCGCTTCATGGAGCACCTGAACCCGCGCGGCGCGCGCGTGGTGGCGCTGGAAAAACCCTCGCCCACCGAGCAGGGCCAGTGGTACTTTCAGCGCTACGTGCAGCACCTGCCCACGCGCGGCGAAATCGTGCTGTTCGACCGCAGTTGGTACAACCGCGCCGGCGTCGAGCGCGTCATGGGCTTTTGCACCGACAAGGAATACCAGGACTTCATGCACCAGGCGCCCGAGTTCGAGCGCCACCTGGCCAGCAGCGGCGTGCACCTGATCAAGTTCTGGTTCAGCGTCAGCCGCGCCGAGCAATTGCGCCGCTTCAAGGAGCGCGAAAACCACCCGCTCAAGCAGTGGAAGCTCAGTCCCATCGACAAGGCCAGCCTCGACAAATGGGACGAGTACACCCGCGCCAAGGAAGCGATGTTCTTTGAAACCGACACCGCCGACGTGCCCTGGACCGTCATCAAAAGCGACTGCAAGAAGCGCGCCCGCCTGAACGCCATGCGCTACGTGCTGCACAAGCTGCCCTACACCAACAAGGATATCGAGCAGATCGGCAAGCTCGACCCGCTGATCGTTGGCCGCGCCCACGTCGTGTACGAACGCGGCGAACGGCCCCAGGCGTTGATGTAACCTCGCCGTATGCAACCGGCCCGCGCGCCGCCGCTCCGGCCCGAAGCCGGGCCAGCAACCCAAAGACACACCATGACCAAGTTCCTCTCGCCCGCCGAGGCGGCGCTGCGCGATGCCGCACGCGAATACCACCGCACCCCCACGCGCGGCAAGATCGCGGTAACGCCCACCAAGTCGCTTATCAACCAGCTCGATCTGTCGCTGGCCTATTCGCCCGGCGTGGCCTATCCCTGCCTGGACATTCAGGCCGACCCGGCCAAGGCGGTCGAATACACCTCGCGCGGCAACCTGGTCGGCGTCGTCACCAACGGCACCGCGGTGCTGGGCCTGGGCGACATCGGCCCGCTGGCCGGCAAGCCGGTGATGGAGGGCAAGGGCTGCCTGTTCAAGCGATTCGCCGGCATCGACGTGTTCGACATCGAACTGGCCGAGCGCGACCCGGACAAACTGGTGGACATCATCGCCGCGCTGGAGCCGACGCTGGGCGGCGTCAACCTGGAGGACATCAAGGCGCCCGAGTGCTTCTACATCGAGCAAAAGCTGCGCGAGCGCATGAACATCCCGGTGTTCCACGACGACCAGCACGGCACCGCCATCATCTCGGCGGCGGCGCTGCTCAACGGCCTGGAACTGGTGGGCAAGCGCATCGGCGACGTGAAGGTGGCCGTCAGCGGCGCCGGCGCCGCCGCCATCGCCTGCCTGAACGTGATGGTGGCCCTGGGCGTCAAGCCCGCCCACGTGTTCGCCTGCGACTCCAAGGGGCTCATTTACACGGGCCGCCCGGGCGGCTTCGACGACAGCAAGGCCCGCTACGCCCAGCCCGACACCGGCGCGCGCACGCTGGCCGACGTGGTCAAGAACGCCGACGTGTTTCTGGGCTGCTCGGCCGCCGGCGCGTTGACACGGGCCATGGTCCGAAGCATGGCCGACCGGCCCGTGATCCTGGCCCTGGCCAACCCCGAGCCCGAAATCCGCCCCGAAGACGCCAAGGCCGTGCGGCCCGACTGCATCATCGCCACCGGGCGCTCCGACTACCCCAACCAGGTCAACAACGTCCTGTGCTTTCCGTACATCTTCCGCGGCGCGCTGGACTGCGGCGCCACCAAGATCACCGACGAAATGAAGCTGGCCTGCGTGCGCGAAATCGCCGCCCTGGCCAAGGCCGAAACCAGCGCCGAAGTGGCCGCCGCGTATGCGGGCAAGGATTTGCAGTTCGGCCCCGACTACATCATCCCGACGCCGTTCGACCCGCGCCTGATCCTGCGCATCGCGCCCGCGGTGGCGCAGGCGGCGGTCGAATCCGGCGTGGCCCAGCGCCCCATTGCCGACATGGACGCCTACAGTGCCAGCCTGGAACGATTCGTCTACCAAACCGGCATGGTCATGCGTCCGGTGTACGCCGCCGCCAAGGCCGTCGCGCCCGAATGCAAGCGCGTGGCCTACGCCGAGGGCGAGGACGAGCGCGTGCTGCGCGCGGCGCAGATCGCGCTGGACGACCGCGTCGCCGCACCGATCCTGATCGGCCGCCCGGCGGTCATCGAGCAGCGCATCCGCAAGGCTGGCCTGCGCATACGCCTGGGCCGCGACGTGCAATGCGTCAACCCCGAAGACGACCCGCGCTTTCGCCAGTACTGGGAAACCTACCACGGCCTGATGGCGCGCAACGGCGTCACCATGGAAGCCGCCAAGGCCGCCGTGCGGCGATCCACTACCGTCATCGCCGCGCTCATGGTGCGCCTGGGCGACGCCGACGCCATGCTGTGCGGCACCCTGGGGCGCTTCGACGCGCACCTGGAACACATCCGCGACATCATCGGCGTCAAGCCCGGCGCGCCCGGCTACGCCACGCTGAACGCGCTGATGCTGCCCGAACGCACCCTGTTCGTCACCGACACCTACGTCAACGAAGACCCCAGCGCCGAGCTGCTGGCGGCCATCGCCAAAATGGCCACCGACGAAGTCGGCAACTTCGGCATCCCGCCCAAGGTGGCGTTCGTGTCGCACTCCAACTTCGGCTCGTCCAAGCGCGCCTCGGCGCTGAAAGTGCGGCG
>JGI24705J35276_12237735_pt1 | contig 12804 bp, 11 predicted proteins | sample TergutNt197P4_FD_35276 | JGI IMG/M metagenome (IMG submission 35276)
CAGCATGTTATCTCACTCAAATCTGACGGTAGTATTTATGAGACTTATTGGGGGAATGGGATAACGCCAACTACTGGAAAGCTAGCCTCAGTAGAAGACACCAAGCTTATAAATGGATATTCAGACAAAGAAAAATATCAACATGTAATTAGTCTTAAGAATAATGGTGACATTTATGAAACTTGGTGGTGGTAATTTATTATAGTATAATGACTATATGAAAGTTTGCCTTATTATTCCTTGCTTCAACGAAGCAAAGGTTGTAGGTACTGTGATAAAAGAAATCAAAAAAACTTTTGACAGGACAAAATACAGCTTTGAAATCGTGGTAATTAATGACGGTAGCAAAGATAATTCCAGTGAAGTTGCAAGAAAGGCCGGAGCTACCGTGATTGATCACTTACTAAATCAGGGATCGGGTGGAGCAATTTTGACCGGTCTAGCTTACGCACGTAGCAACGGTTTTAGCTACGTTATAACGATAGATGCTGACGGTCAACATGATCCAAATGATGCATTAAATTGCCTTGAGCAAGCTATCAAGACCAAGACCGATTTGCTTATAGGATCTAGAATGATTAACACAGACGGTATGAGTAAAGTAAAGATTTTTGGCAACAAGGGGCTAAGTTTGATCACAAGAATATTATTTGGCGTCAACGTAACCGACAGCCAATCCGGCCTTAGAATTTTCTCTCAAAAAGCGCTTGACGGATTAACATGGAAATCAACGGGGTATGAGTCGGCGTCTGAAGCAATTTGGCGCGCTAAGCAAGCTAAATTGAGAATTAGTGAATCCCCGATTAAAGCAATTTATTCAGATTATTCCCGTGCAAAAGGTCAGAATAATTGGAATGCTATTAATATCTTAAAATCATTAGTAAAGCAACGGCTTGTGGAGTTATTTGAATGAGATATATATTACTCGTCATCCTCAACTTGCCTATAATATTACTGGCGTTTATTAATATATTTACACAATACAAACTTAAGTATGTGAGCCGCAATCATTTCAGGCATCAAGTATCAATTTGGCTTATAATTACACTGGTGCTTGTTGGATCGTTTCCGATTTATAATCTAATTATTGGTAATTCACTTTTTGAATCAGAGGAGTTCTCCGTTTTTGATATCTTGCAAACTACAGCCATTGTTTATTTAGTATACATTATCAATCACCAACGACAAAAGATTGAATCTGCTGAAAATAATTTTCGTGATTTACATCAAGAGCTATCGATCAAGCTATCAAAGAAATGATTCTTATTAATTATGAACTTGTCTTCGAAAAATCAATCTGTTCATGATGATATAATTCCACACAGCTATAGCAACCATAGTGATAATCTTGGCGATAATTCCTGGCATAGCTTCAGCTAAGCCCAATGTCATAAACGATGATATTTGAGAATTTATAGCGCCGAGTATAACGAACCTAGCGGCTTCATTGCTAAAGTCCAGACAGCCTTTCGTCCGTGAGCGAAATACAACGAGCTTGTTAAACAAAAAACTCGCTATCAGTCCACAGCAAAAGCTAAGAAAAGCCGCCAAATAAATACACAGAAAAACATCGGCAATTAAAAAAATAAGAAATTCTATCAACGCCGATATGCCGCCGAAGAATACGTAAGTTATCACTTTGCGATGTCGTTTAAATATAGCTATAAGTGATTTTTTCATGTAATTATTATACCACCAAGCAGCATGTTATAATGATTGCATGAAAGAGAGGGCGCGCAGTTTTGTTAAAAGTATTTGGTTCTTTCCAAGCCTAGTGTTGTTGGTTTTATTCATTTTAACAGCTCTTGGTATCAGTGGTAGCTCAGTAGGTATTTACGATACGTTACTTGGCAAGCAAGAAACCAAAAATCTGCTAGCCGGTGAACCGCGCGGCGTGCGTTCGGACGAGTGGTTAGTCGATACGCCAATGACGCTGGCACAGGTAAATAACAATTTCTCAGTCGTGAATGATAATATCGGCGATGGACAAGACATGTCTGTGGTGCTAGATGTGCCGTATGCCGAGTGGAGCGTTTTGCTGAAGCCACAGACTTTGGGCTTTTTTGTCATGCCCGCAGATAATGCTTTCGCACTTAAATGGTGGTCATTGGCCGTTGTTCTAATATTGGCAGTATACTTCTTTGTGCTTGCCATATTTCCACGGCGACGTTTCATAGCTATCACCCTATCGATCTTCATGTTATTCAGTCCTTTTATTCAGTGGTGGTATCGAGGCATTACGATTTTGCCAATTGCATATGGCTTGATCATTGCCACCATGTTGATTCATTTCTTGCGTTCAAAAGGCTGGCCATTATGGAAAAAGATAGCTTGGTCAAGCACACTTAGCTATGTGGTTGCCTGTTTTATCATGGTGATGTATCCGCCGTTCCAGATTCCAGTCATTATTGCAATAGTGATTTTCATGTTGGCTTACTACTTTGCCATATATAAATTCAAACATTTGTTTCAAAAATGGCGTTGGGTTTGGGTGGTTTCGCCGATTATTGTTGCGTTGACACTTATCGGAATTTTCCTCGTGCAACATCACGAAGCTGTCAGTGCCACGCTTAACACGGTATATCCAGGCGATCGAAAAGTGCTACCAGGAACTGCACCGATTACTAATTATCTGGCTTGGCCGCTATCGTTTTCGGGGTATAGCTCTAGTTTAAGCGCGAAACTTGGTGGTAATAGCAGTGAGGCCTCGCGCTTCTTGTTCATCGGTTTATTATTACTGCCATTTTTGTTATTTACAACCATCAAGAATTATCTTTCCAAGAAGACTATCGATAATCGACTATTACTTTTTCTCACCGTTGGGACGATTTCGGCGGCGGCTCTATTTACCGCCCGGATGTTCGTGCCGATTGGTGCGCCTTTTTATAACTTAATCGGATTAGGCGGCGTCCCGCATGAACGTTTGCTTATAGCGTTTGGAGTGCTAAATATATTCGCATTAATGATAACAATTGCTTTGCCCTTCAAGCGCAAAAAGTGGTTTCGAGCTTTTTCCGACTTTAAGACGTGGTCGGCGTTAATCATCGTTCCAGTTTTTGTTGCAATGAGTCTTGAAATCGTCCGCTTGAAATTTGGCCTGGACGGATTGTTGGGCGCGAAAGAAATATTATTGGTGTCAGTAATTATCGGAATTATTGTTGCTGGATTCGTAAACGATCTACGCTGGCCAAGAATTGCGGGGCTTTCTGTCATGCTATTTTACTCAGTTGCCAGTTGTATCGCAGTTAATCCCTTACAGAAAGGTTTGGCGCCAATTACCGACACCTCAATTGTGCAGACTATGGATACTGTTGACAGCAACAATCCAGACGCACGCTGGGCATTTTCAAACCTGCTAACAATACAAAATCTTCCTGTGGCCAACAGCAAATGGTCGCTCAGCACAGTATATGTTTATCCCCAAAATAAATTTTGGGAAAGATATATGCCAAATGCGGATACCAACATTTACAATCGGTATGCGCACGTAATTGTCAATATTGATGATAATATTACAAAGCCGAATATGCATTTGGTGCAAGGCGATGTCTTCACTATTAATGTGTCCAGCTGCGACACGCTGCTAAGCCAGCTAGGTATAAATTATTTAGCTAGCGGCAGACAAGATGGGTCGTTTCCGCAATTTCGCTGCTTCGAGCAAAAGAAGCCTGTTAACGACATCGTAATGTTATATAAACGCATTAATTAGAACGCTTAACTTTTTTGTATGTCTTCAGCATTAACTTATACGTTGGCTTAAGGAACTTAAATTTTCGCGCAACATTGTATACACTTTGAAATGCCCTGAAGCCTTCGATATAATTCAATAAATCAGTTGCGCGGTTTTTCTCATCTTTCACCACCACTCCGATACTTTTAATAATATGTGGGTATTGGTGGCTGATATAGCTATCGATTAATTTGACCGGATATTTGGTATTCTTAGCTAGATATTCCTTGATTTCTTCCGTCTGATGCGCCGCATTGATGAGCGCCTTTGTCTTGATGAATGGGTATCCTTTACTATATTTTGAAATCAACGCGAGCGGGCGCGAGACCGTATACGACGGGTCGTAGCGATCGTTTTCTATGCCAAAGCTCGTATCCTCCACTCCAACAAGCTGCTTCTTGTAGTGCTTAACCGTATCATAATACGAATCATAGCTAAATCCTCCATCATGCAAAATTCTGGTAAGTTGAATCTCTTCGTTTTCTATGACCCGAAATACGTCAGTATAGTCTTTGACCGTCTCTGTCCAAAACTTTTTGAATACTTCCGAGGAAAAGACATTTTTGTTAAAAGTATAATAATAGCTATGTATATGTTCGGGCGTAGGAATGAACTTGCCATCCTTGTTCGGAAATATACCCTTCATCGCTATTCCATTAGAAATTCCCCAAAAATCAACTCCTTTTGCCTGCATCTTGTCGTATAGCGGTTTGAAATCATAAATTGGACCAAAGCAAGTGTCATTCATAATTGTCAGTTCATCATATTTTACCAGCTTGTCCCAGCCGAAAGCATTCATACCATCACGCCAAGCTGCAAAATCATAGCCAACGTTCCCTCGTTGTATAAACTTATCACACAAACCATTGAATTTCTTTTTGTCGCCGGCGGAAACTTTGCTATTGGAAATAATAATTATTTTATCAAATATAGGCTTCATCTTTTTGAGCTGGTATATAACATAATCTTCCACACCATCGTATCTGTTGAAGTGAACGTAAAATAGGATCCTTTTCTGCCCGCCATTCTTATTAGCTGTTGTCATTTCACTAGCCTCCTTAATGCATGATATGGCGCAGTAAAAATTAATCCGATCTGATAAGTTCGCGAGTTTATCATATTTTGGATCTGGCTGTCTTTTTCTGTAATAGCCTTGTCAAATTCTTTCTCTTTGTCTTTAGATTGTCTGTCTTGATCCACTATAACTTGTTTTAGATCATTAATATATTTTTGCTGGCCAAAGAATCCCACGGAATGGTCATAGAATTCTTCAGCTTCGATCTTGTAAATTAAATCTTGTATATCTTTTCTATGGCCGTATAATTTACTGATGTATTGCATTGCAATAACAAACAACTCGGGATAAGAAATTTCTTTGTTGCCATATGGTATTCCTTCGCCACTTGATGTGCTTTGCATTATTGAACTTGCACGCAATCTGTAAAAATATAATGTTTCATCGATAATAGCAATTTTATCGTTTTCGACGTTTTTATATATTTGCGGCATTATGAAATTGTCCTCAAAGACATTGGTTTTCACAACCGTATAATCTATATTTTCAAATAATTTCTTTTTGAAAAGTTTGGCATTTATTGACTGCATAACTACGCTTGATTTGCCTGCAAGATCGACATGATAACTATCGGCAAATAATTTGATCAGATCGTGCTTTATTGCAACCTTTGGGTTTTTTGTATTCAAGATACCTACATTGTCCCCGTCATTAAACGTTCGTAGTTTACCCGTTGCAACATCGACATTACTCTTCGTCAATGCGTCATACATAATTTCAACATATTTTGGCGAAATGATATCGTCTGAGTCGCAAAAACACACTAATTGCCCAGTGGATTTCCTTATTCCATCTCGCCTAGTCAACGCAGCATTGTGGTTGTTGACTTTCAAATATTTAATCCGTTTATCTTTCTTTTGATATTTCTTGCAGATTTCTTCTGAACCATCCGCTGAAGCATCATTTACTAATATTATTTCAATATTTTCATAGGTTTGGTTCAGGATGGAATATACACATTCCGATAAATACTTATCTGTATTATATACTGGCACAATTATCGAAACTGTTTCTCGTTTCATCATACATCTCCTTTTAATAGCCTACTAATATATCTCAGCGGCTTTGTGATCTTCCAAGATTTACTGTTTCGAATTTCCGTAAACATTGAATTCAATCTTTGATTTTCCAAGCGCTGGAATAGCGCGTCATATTTGTTGTTAATGATCTGGATATAACAATCGCGCTCATGTTTTGGCATATCAATTTTATTTATGGTGTCAATATAGGTTGTTTTAACGCCGTTTTGATATTTGATAGTTTCGTCAATGTCCATCACCCTTCGCGAATGGCTGTCGTCGTGAGCAACGACTGTGCCGAGCACTTCATCGATATATCCTACTTTACTATGGTAATACATCGGCAATCGCATCTGTATATTCTGGCCAGGAGCGTCTTCAAGAATATGACGGTCTGGATTGGCTTTCAAAAAGGCCTTCGACCTAATGAGATACGCGACCGGCACCCAGATATAATTCATTTCTAGAATGCTGCTGAGAAAAAGGTCTTCACGGGGAGGACAGTAATTTTCCTTCCTGATATCTATTATATTACCGTAATCTTTGGCATCTACAACATTGACGGCAGAATAGACTGCGTCAAATTGCTTGTTTCTTTCTAAGAACTCAACCTTTTTTTCAATTGAATACTCTTGTGCTAGATAATCATCTGAATCGATCTGCGTTAAATAATCGCCCGAAAATTTCCTTAACCCGGTATTAATTGCGTTAACCGCACTGAATACGCCGTTATTTTTTTGCGTTATTAGGGTGAATGTTATGCCGGCTCGAGCAAATTTTGGTTTATAATCCTCTAAGATTTCCAGAGTGCCATCGGTTGAACCATCGTTCACAATTATGAGTTCAATTGGTCTGTAGTTTTGCATTAAAACCGAATTCAGTAGTTTGCTGATGTATTTCTCAGAATTAAGACAGGGCGTGATGATGCTGACTAATGGTTTTTTCATCGACTCCCCTTCTTGACGTTGTTAAGCAACCACTCGCCGCTGTTTTTTTTCAGATTATCAAGTTTATTATTAACTTCATTCCAGTTAATTTTACTTAGATTGGAGACATCAATTTCTTTAACGCCATTTGTAAAAATTAATCTATCACTATTGATGCCCAAGGAATCTAACAGACTTTCCATACGTGACAGACCGCGTTCATGATTGGCAAACACAACGAAATCTTTGTTGTTAATAATGGAAAATACCGCCCCATGAAATGAGTCAGTTGCTACAAACTCTGCATCGCGAAAACCTTTCAGCCACTGTTCAATACCACGACGCAGATCAATTGTCGCATAATTATTGTCATAGCTTTTCGCGATTGATTTGATGATATTATCTTTCCTGGGCTCGTTATCTAATATATAGTAAAACACTTTTGGCGTCGTATGATCTTTCATTTCTGAATTATTAATTAGAACAGAATAATCGTCGGCCGTTAATAACAGAGTTGGATCGACTACAACATTGGATTTTAGCCTCCTGCCAGAAAGCTCATCCACCAATTTCAGGCCAGATTTTTCGCGAACAGATATCGCATTAAATTTGTTAATCAATGGTCGGATTAGTTTTATTTTTGAATCATCAATGCCTGCATCTGACAAATTATCAACCCCAAAACTCGCTGCATACGATATTCTATTAGTTTTTCTGTTGCCAAGGAAATCAAGAAAATACGGACTAAAGGCATTCCAATCATCACCAAACCAATTACGCCAAATTTGATCCGAGCCAACGATGTAATTTTTGTAACCAAGCATTTTATTCAAGTCAAAATCTTCACCACCAATGTAGTGATCGACGAAGTCAATCATGTTGCCGTAGACGCTTCTATCTCCGTCACTAACTTCTTGCTGAAGTTTAACTGCATCAAAATTATAGCCATTCTTTTTTAGGAAGGTTTTCAGTGCATACCGCTGGATGATGTTGCCATAATTAAAATTGCCTGTGATTGTGATTATTACCCCGTCCTTTTTGCCATTTTTTATCGTCTTTACTTTAGTTCTTATCCGCGTGCGAATTCTTAATTTATGTTTAAGATTTTTTAGGCGCGTGCGAAGACGTAGGTTCTTTCTTAACTTTGCGAGCGTAGTATCTTGTTTCATCTGTATTGGTTGTGACTCTAGCTGCAGTTCTTCAATCGTAAATTTATGTAACTTGTCAATCTCATCAGTAATATAGCTGGCTGGATAGCGAAAAGACTTGCAAACATTACTCGTTTCATTAAAGTGCCCAACAGAGACAAAAGCTATGAGTTTTTCATTGTCAGTAAGCCCGAGCATCCCACGAACAGTCTTCTCTGTTATTTCATCGAACATGGCATGGAGTGGGCAAGCGGCTAGCTTTTTGTATTCAAGAGCATATAGCAGCGACATTAAAAACAATCCGCCGTCAATAAAACCCTGATTCCTCTCGTTCGTGCCGATATAACTACTATCATCAACGGTGACCAGTAGCAAAGCCGGTGGCGTTTCGTAATATGACATACCGTCCTGCACTTTTAGAACTCCATTGATTATATCTTTTTTATAAATCATGTGGACACGACTTGGTTGCCGATTGCAAACCGACGGAGTTTTTGTGGCAATTTCTATCGCATCTTCTATGTCCTTTTTTCTCACCGGTTTGTCTGAATATGCACGCACAGCAAAGCGTTCCTTGGCTAGTTCTTCGAAGTTTTTCTGGTTATTGTTTTGTTTACTCTGTGCTGAGATTTCATCCGCGCCGCCAATTTGCAATGAACAATTTTTTACCTCAGTAAACATATCGCCAAGAATTTCCTTGAGTTGACCTGCAAATTTTGTATCTTTATGTCTATTGTAAAGAGCTTTGAGCGCAGAAAGTGTATTGACATATCCGATATCTTTAGTATCGTATTTTCTGTTATTATATATCGTCAGCAAGACAACAAGGGTCTTGGCCTTGCCAAAACCGTGGCCAATCTCAAAATTATTATTACTCAAACCTTTTTCTAAGGAGTGGGTGTGGAATATCATCGTAGCAAGCAGCTGCGCTTGATTGGCATTACCGACATCCGATACATAGTTATTGCGAAATTTCTCTTCGTCGTAACAAAACAGTCTATCAAGCTCGTCGTTCATTTTGCTAGTTCCATATGGCCGTAATCTTTGAAAATTCCGCCTATTTTTTCACCAGTCTTGACATTTTTAACCCTAAATATTAATTCGTTGTTATAGCCGAAATCCGCTAGATTTACTTCTTGTTTTGAGTCTACTAACAGGGTAACTATGCTGCATTGACCCTTATTGAATTTTGTTAGTGGCAATTCATATTTTACAACATGTTCCTTTGTGTCACTTGTGACCAAGTTGTGTAGTAGCTTTGCATTAGCACCTATTATTGGCACACCTTGAAAATTTATAACGATCTTTGGATATACTGGGCGAGCGTCGACGTTTTTATATTTCACCTCTATTTGTATTCTATCGGTGTTGTTTAGCATCGGGCTACCGATGATTTTGGCAAAAATAGTTGGTTTGTCGGTATTATTTTTCACCTTATCGTTTGGTTTATTAACGTTTTCTATATTCTCTAAACTATACTCATCAGCAACCACATTCGGCACGCCATTTACAACTATTTCACCATTACGAATTAATATGGCTTTGTTGCAATACTTTCGCACAGCTCCCATATCATGCGTTACCAATATTACAGTCTTATCTTTATCTTTCCTGATCTGTCCAAAATAGTCACTACATTTTTTCTGAAAAGCCTCGTCGCCAACAGCTAGCACCTCGTCTAACACCAAAATGTCACCCTGAGCCTTAATTGCCACCGAGAACGCTAGCCGAACCTGCATGCCAGACGAATAATTCTTTAACTTCTGGTTCATAAACTCATGCAATTCGGCAAAATCCACAATGTCGTCATACATTTCATCAATTTCATCATTGGAAAAGCCCAGCAATGCGCCGTTCAAATAGACGTTCTCGCGACCAGTTAGCTCTGGATTAAAACCAACCCCCAGTTCAATAAATGGCACCAGCGAGCCATTGACAGATATTTTGCCATGGTCTGGCATGTAGATATTGGAGATTAACTTTAGTAGTGTTGATTTGCCAGAGCCATTCCGTCCAACGATGCCAAAGAAATCGCCTTTGTTTATTGTAAATGAGATGCCATGCAGTACATGCTGCATTTTGTAGCCGCGGCGACCATGAACAAAATTAATGAAAGCATTTTTTATACCGTTACTTTTTTCTAGCGGTAATCTAAAACTTTTACTGACACCTTTAACTTCTAGCACAATTTCTTTAGCCATTTATATTTCCTCCGCGAAATGTCGCGAGTTCTTATTAAAATATAGGCTTGCTAACAATACCAAGACAATTGTGAATAATATCGGAATTAATGCCACCCAAAAGTTTCCAATATAACTCCATACTGTTTCAGTGCCGTTGTAAATGAGAAGATGACGCATATCTTGAATAATCTGCGCCATTGGGCTCAGTAATAATATTTTTGACGCCACAACTGAATGAACCGCTACCATAGATAAAGGGTATATAATCGGTGTGGCATAGAATCCAGCCTGCAAAATGACATCCCAAATGTGGCCAATGTCGCGCCATTTTACATATAATGTTGCCAATAAAAAAGCAACCGCTAACGCAAAAGTATACAGCTGAATAATCAACAAAGGTGCTAATAGGGCATACCAATGGAAATCTACGCCATTAATGATGGCAAAGATAAGAACAACAACCAGGTTAATAACCAGGTTAATTAATGCCGATACTGTAGCGGACACAACAACTATATGCTTGGGGAAATTGATTTTCCTGAGCAAATCGCCGCGCGCGATGATGGCTTGCATACCCTGACTGGCCGCCTCCGCGAAAAATGACCAAAGCGTAATGCCAAGTAATAATGAGACCGCAAAATGAGGAATTCCTGCCCCGAAACGAAGAAACTTGACGAACACAACATACATCACCGCAAACAGCATCAGCGGTTTTAACACCGACCAGGCCATACCCAATACTGATCCCTGATAGCGCAACTTAAAATCAGTTTTGACCAGCTCGCGTAATAAAATCAATGAATAACGATACTTCCCAACGGCTTTCTTCATACTTAGAAGATTATATCATAAAAATGAATAGATTAGTCTGAAATTGTGATAAGCTTGTGCTATAATTGAGCGTAATTAAGAAAGGTGGGCAAATGAGGCAATTTAGAATAAAAACGCTGGTTAACTATCGTCTTATGACAGCATTCCTGTTGATAGGCGTCCTTCTAGTGACTGCAATTCCAATATATAATGCCAAGAGAGCAGCGATGTTCGATGGTGGATATCCTTATGCCAGCGCTGCACGCTGTTACAATAAAGATACAAATAAATACGAGGGCTGCGTGGCTGACCCATGGGGATTCTACGAGAGAGAGTGCACATCTTTTGTCGCATGGAAATTGAACCTTTTCAACGGGGTGAATTTTTATAATACGATGAAAGGCGGCAGGTTCGGCAATGCTAGCAATTGGGGTAATAACGCAAAGAGTATTGGATACGTTGTTAATAACACTCCGGCCACCGGGTCAGTTGCATGGTGGAGTTCTGGGCATGTAGCGTGGGTGTCCCAGGTAGATGCAACTGGAGTTTATATTGAGGAATACAATAATGATTATAACGGTAATTATAACGCACGTAAGATACCAAGCACGCCAACTGGGTATATTCATATTGCAGACCTTGGCACAACTGCTGAGATAATCGGCCAAATTCTTGTAGTTCAGGCTGGTTCTAATCTGTATGGTAAGTCATCACCAACCGACACTTGGACAACACTGGCCAATAGCTATTCACGCAATTTACAGGTGGTTGGATCGCGTATAGCTTATGTCAATAGTGGTGGTACGCTAATGGTTAAAGAAGGCTTGAGTGGCGCATGGATACAAGAATTTAACGGCCCTGATGAGTATGCCATTACCCCAAATCTACTGTTGGTTAGAGTGGGATCTACGTTGTACGGTAAAGAAAAACTGACCGATGGCTGGACAACTCTTACTAATAGCGTTACTCCAGGGTTCACAGCTTCAGGTAGTCGAGTTGCTTTTCGCATGGGTAATGCTTTAATGACTAAAGATGGTTTGTATGGCACATGGAAAACACAGATGACTGGGCTTGACGACTACGCTATATCATCATCGTTGATAGTTGCTAGAATAGGATCTACATTATACGGCAAAGTTAATCCTGACGACAGCTGGACAACTTTGGCTACTGGCGTAACATCAGACTACAAAGTTGTAGGAAACAGAATTGCTTTTAAGGCTGGCAATACATTAAGAGTTAAGGATGGACTCACTGGCGTATGGGTGGACCAGTTTACTGGGCTTGATGATTACGCTATATCAGAAAATATGATTGTCGTTCGCGTAGGATCGACGCTATATGGTAAGGTTGCCCAGTATGACACTTGGACAAAATTGACAACTGATGCACCGACAAATGTGCGTCTCGTCGGTCAATGGGTCACATTCAAATCAGACAACGCGCTGGTAGCTAAACAGGGAATCAATGGTCAATGGTTTACCCAGTTTACACAGCTTGATGATTATGTAGTAGGACGATAAATGATTGGCATCATCTGACTAAGCGGCGCTTCTAACAAGCTTTAGTCACTTTGGTTCCTATATATGTGTATAGACCATCTTGAAAGCTAATTTTTCGGTGGATCGATAACGAAACCCATTCAGCCCTTCATTTCTAATAAATTACAATACAGATTTCGTTAAATGACGCCGTGCCTTGACAGTCACCTTTCGCCCCCGCGGCGTCCGTTCAATAAACCCAATCTGCAACAAATACGGTTCGTAAAAATCCTCGATCGTCGTCGTTTCGTCACCAGTCAACGCCGACAAAGTAGTTAGGCCAACTGGGTTATCACCGTAATTTTCAATCATTGCATTAAGTAATTGTCGATCGGCCGGATCAAGGCCCAGTTCGTCGATCTCCATCATATC
>JGI24705J35276_12237734_pt1 | contig 12798 bp, 15 predicted proteins | sample TergutNt197P4_FD_35276 | JGI IMG/M metagenome (IMG submission 35276)
GCCTATCCTCTTCAAACCCCATCAGGTGGCGGCCACGCGCCGACCCCGTACAGAAGCAAGACCCCGGCGGGTGGAACGACGCAAAAAGGAATTGACAGTTCGAGGCCCGTTACAGAAGTCCCGGGTGACGCCTTGGCCACGCATGTACATTCCAGCAAGACCGGTTTGGGCGCCAGCGTGGCCCCGCTCGGCGGCATTACGATACCAGGCGACGGCCTGGGCGTCGTCCCGGGGGACGTCGGGGCCACCCATGTACATTCCGTACATTGAGCCAAGACTGGCTTGGGCCTCGGCATCGCCCTGCTCGGCAGCTTTGCGAAACCAGGCGATGGCTTGGCGATAGTCCCGAGCGACGCCTTGGCCATCTCTGTACATCGCGCCGAGTTTGGTTTGGGCCGCGGCGAGGCCCTGCTCGGCGGCAGCCTGCAACTCGGAGACGCTCTGCGCCAGGGCCGGTGCCAAGGCCGGCGCGGCGGAGCAAAGCGCGAGCAGCGCCCCGGAAGCAAGGTTTCTCATGCTCATGTTTCTCACTCACAGGCAAGGGGCAGCCGGGGACGTGTCTCAAATGCAAAGAGGTATACTGTATAGAACATTGCCGACATCGCATTGGGCGGCTTAAGGTCCAATGCAGCGATCATGATGCGCTAAGAGGCACTGAGGCTCAGACGATGCCAACTTCAGCTAAAGGCCGGTGCGATGACTCTCGTGCCCATCTTCTGCTGCCGCAAACAAGCTTGTGCGGCCTCCTGTTCGCCGGCGTCGTCAGGGACCTGCGAGGCGAGAACTTGCGTCCGGACGAGCATTTCAATTGTCTTCCAGCATTGCCATTGTGTTCGGTGACATGGATTTACGAAGGCGAACTCCATCTCGTAAACGACGATGGACAAATCGATCCGACGCCACTGCCGCAGATTTTCGTCGCAGGCCCCTACCGCCGCCCGTTGTTCAGTTGGAGCGCGGCGCCGTTCTTTTCCATGACGATCGGGTTTTATGCGGACGCCTGGACCATTCTCACCGGCGTCGATGCCGGCGGGCTGATCGACCAGCGTGAGCCTCTTGAACGGGTTTCTCTCGGCGAGCTTTCGCAGGTGTTTCGCGCAGTCCTTGAGTGCGGCAGTTCCGAGGATGGTTTCTCCTATCTTCAGGACCGGCTCGATCCGCTCTGGCAGGAGGTGCGGCCGGAAGGAAATGCTTTGGCGCCACAACGGTTGGAAGATTGGACGCGAGACCTTGCAGCGCGCGCTGCATTTTCAGGACCTGAAATAAGCGAACGCCAGATTCAACGGCGGATCAAGTCCTGGACAGGGCAAACGCTGCGTGAGCTGAGATTTCACGCTCGAGCGGAAAGCTTGTTTGCACTAAGCCACACTGCTCCGTCCGAGGTGGATTTGGCAAAGGTCGCCGCTGAAGCCGGATATTCCGACCAATCTCATATGGGACGCGCCATCCGGAGAATCACCGGAGAGTCCCCCGCCAAGATCAATCGCCTGATCCATTCCGATGAGCGATACTGGATTTATCGTCTCCTCGGCCAACGTTTGTGACCATACAGGATGCTCGACACACCTCGTGTGCGGTGTCGGCAACGTTCTATACGGCGGCGGCTTCTCCTGAAAAAGTACTCGGACTCTTGGCGCCGTCTGAAGGGACAATTGCGACGTGGAGCTGATCGAAAAGTATCTTCCCAAATACGACTTCAAAGAAACGCATTCGCGCGAGACGCGCGTCACTCCTGGAGCTGCGATAAAAGCGGCTCTGGCCTACCAGCCCGATTCCGATCCGTATCTTCGCATCGCGATTGCCTTGCGGGAACTGCCCATGCGTATGCTCTCGGTGCTCGGCGGGAAGCATGAGGCCGTTCCCCCACCCTTTGGTCTCTCCAACTTCACGCTGCTCGAAGTTTGGCCGGATCGGGAGCTCGTCTATGGGCTCATCGGACGTTTCTGGCAGCTGGACTATGGTTTGGTGCCGACAGCTGACGGCGCAGCCTTTCAGGCATTTGAGGCACCCGGTGTAGCGAAGTTGGTTTTTGGCATCTCTGCTAACTCGCTGGAGAACGGGAGGACCAAGCTGACAACCGAAACCAGGGTTTTTTGCCCTGATCGGGCTTCGTACCTCAGCTTCGCTCCCTATTGGTATTTCATTCGTCCGGTTAGCGGGTTGATCCGACGTCGCATCCTGAAATCCATTCAGCGCGCGAGTGAAGAATCGCAGGCGGAGGTAAATTCTCCCGTGATCACAGGCGGGATTTGATCATAGAAACGGACATATATGAGCCCAAAGATAGTTCTCGCCACCTTCGGCTCCCTCGGCGATCTTCATCCCTTCATTTCCGTCGCTCTTGCGCTCAGGACGCGCGGAGCCTCACCTCTGCTCGCCGTTCCACATGACTTCGTCGAAAAATGTCGGGCCGCTGGCATCGAGGCCGAGGGGTGCGTGCCGAGCTTCGCCGATGTGGCTCGTACGATCGGCTTGCACGACAAGCGGGCTACCCGGAAAGCCATCAAGTCCACCGAATTCATGATCCGCAAGTCGGTTCTACCATCGTTGGCCACCAGCACGGAGCTCCTGGATCGAATTGCATCAGATGCACATGCAATCGTTGGTTCGACTTTCGCGCTCGCCGCGCCGATTGTCGCCGAGAAGTATGGAATTCCCTTCGTCTCCGGCGTGCTCCAGCCTATGGGCTGGTTCTCACCGCTCGACCCACCATTGACGCCAGATTTCAAATTGTATGCTAAGCCGCCGCTCGGCCCCTTTAAGGCAGAATGGAATCAATTCGTTGCTCGCTTCTTAGGCTTGGTGACGCGCCTTCAGTATGGCCGCCATATCGACAAAGTGCGTCGAGCCCAGGGGCTCCCAAAATCGGGCGCGGCGCCGATTCTCGAACCCGGTACGAAACCTGCCGTCTCACTCGGTCTCTACTCGCCTGTGCTGAGATCGCTTCCGGCCGATACTCCGCAATCCGCGCGGCTGACAGGGTTCCCGTGGTTTGATAGCGAGGACGGAGCCGCACCAAAGCTGGATGCGGAGCTTGCAGCGTTCCTCGACAGCGGCCCGGCGCCGCTTGTCATTTCGCTTGGCACCGTCGTGCCGATTGCGGCAAGCGAGTTCTATCAGCGAAGCGTGGCCATCGCCTGCGAATTGGGATTGCGAGCCGTGTTGCTGACCGCCGAGACGATGCCGGCTTCGTCGCCCGATATTATCGTTCGCAGCTACGCTCCGCATTCGTTGCTGTTTCCGCGCGCAGCCGCGATCGTCCACCATGGAGGCATCGGCACGACTGGGCAGGCGCTGAGAGCAGGAGTGCCGCAGCTCGTGATCCCGTTCATGGCCGATCAATTCGACAATGCAGCCCGAATTGTCCGCATGGGAGTTGGGCTGTTGACCTCACAGCGCAGATACAAGTCCGAGGGGATCAAACTGCTGCGGAGGCTCCTTGATGAGCAAGAATTTGCATTGACAGCAGCCGGAATAGGACAACGGGTCAGGGAAGAGGACGGTGCGGGCGTTGCCGCGGATGCTATCATGCGCATCGTCACGTCGGCGCTGCATACCCGCGCTGCCGTTACGGAGTCTCCAGCTTTCGGCTGACAACGACGTGTGAGCCGTGCTCCCGCAGCCGCCACACCTTGGCTGCGCTCGGTGTTTACGAGTTGGCCGCCAGACATGCCGGCCTTGGTATCGCATCGGCCATCGTCGTTGAAATCGCCTTGGCTATGGCCTTTGCGCGTGTTCGTCACGCAGAACGTTGATCGCGAAATTCCTGATATTCGCGCCAATGTGTAGCCGCAGCAATTGCGCGCGCCTGGTGGACGATTTGGAATGTTCAGAGTATGGGGATATCCCTTGATTTTGGACGTGCCAGATGAATATTCCAGGCGAGATGGTCGTTCTGATCGATGCGATGCTCGACCGTGTCGCTGATCAACATCACGTTTTCTTGCCGTTGGCCATCGAGAGTAAACTTGGTGTCGCGCCTCTGTCATCTGTCGTGGCAGATTTTATTGATGCAGAGTTCGAGCTTGCCCGCAGCGTTTTCGAGGGTGGACGGCCAAGCGTGTCGGAAGGTGCGATCCTTCGGGCGGAACAATTCTACCGGGAGGTGGTCGAACGACTGGAGCGCGATGACAATGGTTCGGCCGATTTCTTTTGCGGTCCTGGTCTGGTCTGATGCCACCCGTTTTCCGGTTTGCCCCGAGCCCGAATGGCCATCTCCATCTTGGTCATGCCTATTCGGCGCTGCTGAACTTCGACCGCGCGCGTGAAACAGGCGGCCGGTTCTTGCTGCGCATCGAGGACATCGATGCCACGCGTTGCCGGCCGGAGTTTGAAACTGCCATCTACGAGGATCTTGCCTGGCTTGGGATCGGTTGGGAAATGCCGGTACGACGGCAGTCGGAGCACTTGTCCGAGTATCGTGCGGCGCTGGAGAAGCTGTCAGCCTGGGGTCTGGTCTATCCGGCCTTCGAAAGCCGTGCCGAAATCGCGACGCTCCTGGCGAAGCGCGAGACAGGGCAGGGATCTTGGCCGCGCGATCCGGATGGCGCGCCCCTCTATCCTGGCGCGGCCAAAGAGCTGCCACCCGACCAGGGTGCCCGGTTGATCGCGTCGGGTACCCCCTATGCGCTCCGGCTCGACATGGAGGCTGCCTGCCGCCGTGTTTCAGACCTTGCTGTGTCAGACCTTACCTGGGTTGAACAGGGGGAAGGCCCCGCTGGCGAGCGCGGCAACGTCTTTGCGCGGCCGGAAGCCTGGGGCGATGTGATTCTGGCGCGTAAAGAGACGCCAACGACCTACCACCTGTCGGTCGTCGTCGATGACGCCCTGCAAGGGGTGAGCGAGGTGGTGCGCGGGCAGGATCTGTTTCACGCCACGTCCGTCCATCGTCTGCTGCAGGCGCTACTCGACCTGCCGGAACCTGGCTATCGGCATCACCGCCTCATTCGCGACGATGCGGGGCGGAAGCTCTCCAAGTCAACCCGGTCCACGGGGATACGGGAGCTGCGCGCCCAGGGGGCCGGGCCTGCTGACATTCGTCGCTTGGTGGGATTAGGTTAAGATTCTCTTAAGAAAGGCAAAACGGCTCAGTGACTCCGGCATCCTCTCCGTGCCATGCTGATAAGCAGGGTTGAAGGGGACATATGGCGATCAAAACGCGCTTAGAGCGCACACCGCGGTCGTTCAAAACGCGGCCGCTCAAGAAGCGCGCCGGGGCGGCCCGCAAGGTGTGCAAGGATATCGTCAAGGCTGCCGTACCAGATATGGTCCAGGCGGCGCTTGCGGCCTTTGCGCATGAGGTTCGCACCCCCTTGACTGGGATCCTGGCGCTCAGCGATCTGCTCGCGACCTCCGACCTCGGTGCGCGAGAGCGGCGCTGGGCCGATTCCATCAAAGCTGGTGCCGAACATCTGGCCAGCCTCACGACCCTGTTTGTCGATGCGGCCAAGACCGCAAAAGGCATAGGTGGCGAGCGGCAGGATATGTTTGACCTGCGGGCGCTGGCGCGTGCGGCCGGCGATTCACTCGCCGGCCGGGCCGCGGCCAAGGGCCTGCAGGCCCAGGTCGAGATTTCGGAAAAGGTCCCCACGCTCGTGGTTGGCGATCCGGTTCGCGTGCGTGCGGCGCTGGAAAACCTGATCGATAATGCCGTTAAATTCACCGACCACGGTGGCGTGGCACTGTCGGTCGAGCCATGGCGTCCGGTCAGGGGCAAGACAGACGGCAAGTCAGAAGGCAAGTCGAAAGCCAAAGCGAGGGATAAAGCCAAAGCGAGGGATAAGGTCGGCGTTGCCTTCGTGGTTTCTGACAGTGGCATTGGCGTGACGCTTTCCGAGATCAAGCGCCTGTTCCGCCCGTTTTCGCAAGCCAACGTCACGATCGCCTCGCGCTTCGGTGGCGCCGGTCTTGGGCTGTCGTCGGTCAGACAATTGGCGCGCGCGATGGGCGGCGACATCACGGTGGGGCCGCGGCCAGAGGGCGGTGCCACCTTCACGCTGACGATTTCCCTGAATCCGGCCGGAATCGAGAATCTCCCGGAGTCAGGGGCCGATAACGAGCGCGAGCCGGATGAAGTGGGCAGCTTGCGCGTGCTCAGTGTCGCGGACAATCCGTTTGGCCGTGTTGTGCTCAACGCGATCCTGACTGCGCTCGGTCATCAGGCGGAGTTCACGGGGCGCGGCGAGGACGCACTGGAGCGCCTCTCACAAGGCGCCTTCGACGCGGTGCTGATGGACATGGTGCTTCCAGGCATTGATGGCATCGAGGCGATCAAGCGCATCCGCGCGATGCGGTCGCCGCTCAGTAGCATTCCCATCATAGGCATCTCTGGTCGCGGCGAGGACGAAGCGGCCTCGCGCGCTGCTGGTGCAGATGCGTTCCTGGTCAAGCCTGTCAGTCCGCGTGCTTTATCGACTGCGCTGCTTGAAGTGAGACGCCGTGTGGAAGCCGGAACTTGATGATCGAGGCGTTGAGCTCGCCGCCGTAAACGAAGATCGCGGCTATGAAGTACAGAAACACCAGCGCGATGACGACGGAGGCCAGCCCCGCGTACATTGTTACGTAGTTGCTGGCGAAGCGCGCAAGATATTGCCCGAACACGATGCCCGAGATCAGCGAAGCCACCATGGTGAAGATGATGCCGGGCAGGATCTGGAGGAACCTGCGCCGTCCCGCTGGCAGCCAGGCATGCAGGATGAACAGCGCCACGATCAGCACGCCGATGGTGATGCCGTAGCGCAGGAAGGTCAGGATGCTTTCGTTGGACTCGACGATCAGTGGAACGTAGCGTCGCGCGGCCTCAATGATCAGCGGTCCTAGCACGATCAGGAAGGCCATCGCGAGCGCGGTGAAGGCCGCGACCAGCGTGTAGCCGATTGATTCCAGCCGCAGCCAGTACCAGCGTCGCGTCTCGACCACCGCATAGGCGCGGTTGAGTGCGACTCGCAGCGCCTCGACGCCATTCGATGCGAAATAGACCGACAACACCGCGCCGATGGTCAACACGCCCGTGCGGGTCGTCGTCAAGACGCTGTGAATTTCGCCGGAAATCGAGTTGGCCACCTGTGTCGGCCAGATTTGCAGCATCAACTCGGCGGCCTGATCGGCAAGCTCTTTTGAGCCGAAGAAACCGGCAAGCGATGTCAGCACGATCAGGAAAGGAAACAGCGCCATCAGACTCGATAGCGCGATATGGCTGGCGATGGCCCAGCCGTCATCGGCCAGGAAAGTGTAAAACGCATCCATCGCAACGAGATAGAGGTAGCGGACCTGCCTCACATTGTACCCCGCCGTACATGGTTAAAGGGATCGCTTCCGTTTCCGAATGACCCACTACCATCTGACACCATCAGACTAAAGGCCAGATCGTGGGGGCTGCGAGGTAGTAGCGGAACGCAAGACGGGGTCATATCTATGCCCTGATGGCATCTTTCTTGAGTTCTTTCATCCTGCCGGTGGCGGCCGCTGCGGTGGCGGGGGTGTTGCTGTTCGGTCTCATCAACATGATGCGTGGCGGCTCGCCTGTCCGCTCGCAGCAGTTGATGCGCTTGCGCGTGCTGCTTCAGTTCGCTGCGATCGTCATCGCCATGCTCACGGTTTGGGCGATGGCGCACTAGGCTTTCGGGCCCCAACGGCCGTGAGAGCCGCAAAGTGTCGACAAGCCCACGCAAGGCTGCTTAAGAGACGCTCCAACCAAGAGATTAGTCTAGCGAGGCGAGGATGGTTCTGCTCAACCGCATCTATACGCGAACCGGTGACGATGGCACGACCGCGCTTGGCTCTGGCGAGCGCCGTCCGAAATATGATTTGCGGATCGTGGCCTATGGCACGGTGGACGAGACCAATGCTGCCATCGGCGTGATTCGGCTCCACACCAAGGATTTGCCGGACCTCGATGCGATGCTCGGCCGGATCCAGAACGACCTGTTCGATCTCGGCGCCGATCTCGCGGTGCCCAGGCGGGAAGGCAAGGCGGAACGCCTGCGGGTGGTGGCGAGCCAGGTCGAGCGGCTGGAACGCGACATTGATGCGCTGAACGAAAAACTCGCGCCGCTCACGTCTTTCGTGCTGCCTGGTGGAACTCCGGCGGCCGCTTATCTCCATGTCGCCCGCACCATATGTCGCAGAGCGGAACGGGTCATGGTGGAACTCGCCGCCAAGCCCGACGAGGCGGTGGAAGAGGCCGGGATACGGTATATGAACCGTCTCTCGGATTTCCTGTTTGTGGCAAGCCGCGTGGCCAATTATAACGGCACCGGCGACGTGCTGTGGGTGCCGGGCCAGAACCGCTGACCCATCGGAAAATGGCTTGAATTTGCCGCTTCACGCGTTAACCGGGCTTGTTGACGGGACTTGTTGACCCGACTTGGCCGGGCCTTTAGGTTCCGGGCCAGTCAATAATCCCCCCTCCAGGAACTGAAGTGAAAGAAGATAGATGAAGGTCTTAGTGCCGGTAAAGCGGGTGGTCGATTACAACGTCAAGATCCGCGTCAAGGGCGACGGATCCGGCGTTGAGCTCGCCAACGTCAAGATGTCAATGAACCCATTCGACGAAATCGCCGTCGAGGAAGCCCTCCGCCTGAAGGAAAGCGGCAAGGCGACCGAGGTGGTCATCGTCTCCATTGGTCCGGCGCAGGCGTCGGAAACGATCCGTACTGCTCTGGCCATGGGCGCCGACCGCGGCATCCTGGTGAAAGCTGACGGCAATGTCGAACCGCTGGCGGTCGCCAAGATCCTCAAGAAGGTCGCCGAGGAAGAGCAGCCCGGCGTGATCATTCTCGGCAAGCAGGCCATCGACGACGACAGCAACCAGACCGGCCAGATGCTGGCCGCGCTGCTCGGCTGGTCGCAGGCGACGTTCGCCTCGAAGCTCGAGGTCGAAGGCTCTGACTTCAAGGTTACCCGCGAGGTCGACGGCGGTCTGCAGACCGTGAAGCTGAAGGGACCGACGATCGTCACGACCGACCTGCGTCTCAACGAGCCGCGTTATGCGTCGCTGCCGAACATCATGAAGGCGAAGAAGAAGCCGATTGCCGACAAGAATGCGTCCGACTACGGCGTCGACGTCACCGCGCGGCTTGAAATTCTCAAGACATCGGAGCCAGCCGGCCGCAAGGCGGGCGTCAAGGTCAAGGACGTCGCCGAGTTGGTGTCGAAGCTCAAGAACGAAGCCGGGGTAATCTGATGACGACGCTTTTGATGGCCGAACACGAAAACGGCACGCTGAAGGACGCGACAGGCAAGGCGCTGAGCGCCGCGACCCAACTGGGTGGGGACGTCCACGTCCTCGTCGCTGGAGGGGAGGGCGCCAAGGCCGCAGGAGAAGCGGCCTCCAAGCTCGACGGTGTGAAGAAGGTGCTGGTCGCGGAGAGTGCGGCCTACGCCCACGATCTCGCCGAACCGCTTGCCGCGCTGATCGTTTCGCTCGCGCCCTCCTACGACGCCTTCGTGGCGCCCGCGACGTCGCGTTACAAGAACGTGATGCCGCGCGCCGCGGCTCTCCTTGACGTCATGCAGGTCTCGGAGGTCACCAAGGTTGTCGCGCCAGACACCTTTGAACGGCCGATCTATGCCGGCAACGCGATCCAGACGGTGAAGTCGAAGGACGCCAAGAAGGTCATCACGGTGCGCACCTCGACCTTCGCGGCCACGCCTGCCGGTGGCAGCGCGCCGGTTGAGAGCGTCGCGGCGGCGGCTGATCCGGGCTTGTCGTCGTTTGTTGGCGAGGAAGTGGCCAAGAGTGACCGTCCCGAATTGACGTCGGCCAAGATCATCGTCTCTGGCGGCCGGGCCATGCAGAGCCGGGAGAACTTCACCAAATACATCGAGCCGCTGGCCGATAAGCTCGGCGCCGGTGTGGGAGCCTCGCGCGCAGCGGTTGACGCCGGCTATGCGCCAAACGACTGGCAGGTCGGCCAGACCGGCAAGGTTGTGGCGCCGGAGCTCTATGTCGCCATCGGTATTTCGGGCGCCATCCAGCATCTCGCCGGCATGAAGGACTCCAAGGTGATCGTCGCCATCAACAAGGATGAGGAGGCGCCGATCTTCCAGGTCGCCGACTATGGCCTTGTGGCGGACCTCTACCAGGTGGTTCCGGAGCTCACCGAGGCGCTCGGCAAGTAAATCTTTCGAAAAATGCCGGCCGGATGTGTAAAACTCCGGCCGGTTTTTTATTTCCGAGGCACCTTCTTTCGCAGGGGGTGCTGATTGAGCGCATCCGAGCTAGGTTTTGAGCCCGGATTCTGATTAAATTGGAACAGGCGCGCCGTGCGCCGTGTTCCGGTGGATTGAGAAGATGGCGGCAGTGATCAAGAAGGTAGGGGTGATCGGCGCGGGTCAGATGGGCAACGGCATCGCCCATGTCGCGGCGCTGGCCGGTTTCAACGTGGTGCTCAGCGATATCTCGTCTGACCGGTTGAAGTCCGGCATGGCCACCATCAACGGCAACTTGGCGCGTCAGGTCTCCAAGAAGATTGTCACCGAGGACGCCAAGGCGAAGGCGATCGCGCGAATCAAGCTCGGCGAAGCGCTCGACGACCTTGCCGACTGCGACCTCGTGATCGAGACCGCCATTGAGAAGGAGGAGGTCAAGCGCAAGATATTTCACGATCTCTGCCCGGTGCTGAAGCCGGAAGCGCTGATCGCCTCTGATACGTCTTCGATCTCCATCACCCGGCTTGCCGCTGCCACCGACCGGCCCGAGCGATTCATCGGCATTCACTTCATGAATCCGGTGCCAGTGATGGAGTTGGTGGAACTGATCCGCGGCATCGCCACCGATGATTCGACATTCGAAGCCGCCAAGGAGTTCGTTGGCCGTCTCGGCAAACAGGTTGCCGTGTCCGAGGATTTTCCGGCCTTCATCGTCAATCGTGTCTTGCTGCCGATGATCAACGAGGCGATCTACACGCTCTATGAGGGGGTCGGGAATGTCGAGGCGATCGATGCGGCCATGAAGCTGGGTGCCCATCATCCGATGGGACCGCTGGAACTCGCCGATTTCATCGGGCTCGATACCTGCCTTTCCATCATGCAGGTGCTCCACGAGGGGCTCGCCGATTCCAAATACCGCCCGTGCCCGCTGCTCGTGAAATATGTCGAAGCCGGATGGCTCGGCCGCAAGACACAGCGCGGCTTCTACGACTACCGCGGCGCCAAGCCAGTGCCGACGCGGTGATGGTAGGGTGGGCAAAGGCGCGAAGCGCTGTGCCCACCGCCTATCCGCTGGAATGAAGCCGAGTGGTGGGCACGCTTCGCTTTGCCCACCCTACGAAATGGCTGAAATGCGCGCTTTTCAAAGCGAGTCCTAATGCCGGTGAACGTCGCATGTCAGCAGCGGTTGGTCTCCGGCGAATCAATCCGCCTCCCGCCGCACCGCTTCCTCGATCAAGTTGTCGAAGGTCTTCACCAACACTTCGCGCCGTAAGCGCTTGTATTCGGGTTTGGGTTCGAGGCCGTCGATATTATCGTCCCAGACCCGCAGATAGGTCTGCTTCCAGGCCTTGGCTATGTCTGCGGCAGGGAAGGCCACCCCCACCCAGCCCTGCCTCGCGATCAACGTCAGCAGTTCGAGATTGCAGGGCACGGCGCAGCCCCAGTATTCGTCCGGTTCAAGGTCGGCGGGGTCGGCCATCGCGTCTTCGACCTCCTTCACCAACTGGCTAGTCAGGATGGACAGGTGATCGGCCGAAGTGTCGTCATCGAAGTTGCCATGCGACCAGGTGCCCATCGTGTTCTCCTCAGCAAGGCTTGGCCGTGATCATGCCGCCTACGACGCGCGACCTCAATCGCTGCTGTCTGATGGTCTGGTCAATCGACTTAGTTGGCAGCAAACGCGAAATGCGTCTGCTCGGGAAGATCAAGCGCCACCGTCAAAGCGCCGCCGCCTTCGGGCTCATCGCGGCGCGGATGAGGTTCAGTGCGTCGTCGCTGGCCCATTCGGCGGGACCGGCGATGAATGCGATCTCACAGCCCTCGGGATCGACGAGCAGCGAGGATGGCAGGCCAGGGGCTCGACCTATCGCCTTGAGGTCCTGGAAGGTCTTGGCCTTCGGATCACTGAAATAGGCCAGCCGGCTCACGTTGATCTCTTTCAGGAAATTTTTTGGCTTTTCGGGATCGCGGGTATCAATATTAATTGCCACCACCTCAAAATTCGGCCCGGCGAGCTTTGCCTGCAACGCATCCAGAGCCGGCATCTCTTTGCGGCAGGGGATGCACCATGTCGCCCAAAGGTTGAGCAGTACCGTCTTGCCCCGGAAGTCGCTGAGCTTCTTGGGCTGGCCGTCGGTATCCTCGAAGGCGAGATCCGGAAGGCGCCGGGGCGTCGTTGCCATGGTCAGCGCCGCAACTTCGCCGTGGGCGAGCGGCGCGATCCGCTGCGCGGTGGCAATCGCGGCCCGGCAGGCCGGGTCGCCAGATGGGACTCGGTCCGAATCGCCTGAGGCGCCTCGATTCAGTCCGCCGAAATCGTAGAGCGCCAAACCCAGCGCGCCCCCGATCACGATCGTGGCGATGACGAGGGGAATCCGGCTGGTGGCGGACTGCGCGGGCTCTTGGTTGGGCATATCATTTGTCATCCGGTCGCAGATATGGCTATCAGGGTTCTATTAGTATAGCCCGCTCGCGTGATAACCTGAAAGCTTGGCGGGCGCTGTCGTTCGGGCATCACGGTTTTACCTCGCCCCGCTTGCGGGGAGAGGTCGATCGCTCCCGGCGATGCGAAGCATCGTCCGGTGCGATCGGGTGAGGGGACTCTCCACGAGTCCCGTTCTTACCGTATTCGCGGAGATGGGGGGC
>JGI24705J35276_12237732_pt1 | contig 12797 bp, 13 predicted proteins | sample TergutNt197P4_FD_35276 | JGI IMG/M metagenome (IMG submission 35276)
AATAAAAAAAACATGCAGCGCGTTTTTTTGATTGGTTTCATGGGAGCGGGAAAAACGTCCATCGGGAAAGCACTGTCAGCAAAGATGAAGTGTTCATTTGTTGATATAGACCTTTTTATCGAGAGGCGATATCATAAAACAATTCGTCAGATATTTGACGAAAAAGGAGAAGAGGATTTTCGTGAAATTGAGAAAAAGACGCTTCGTGAAATAGCTGAATTTGAAGATGTAGTTATCTCTACAGGTGGAGGAACGCCTTGTTTTCATCAGAATATGCAGTTTATGAACGAACAGGGAATCACCGTTTATCTGAAAGTCACTAATGACGAACTTGTCAGACGTATAAAGCTGAATATAAATGCCCGTCCTTTGTTGAAAGACTTAACAGACAACAGCCTGCGCTTGTTTGTCGAAGAAACTATGACAACTCGCACTACATTCTACGATCAGGCTAAAATTGTTTTTGATGCAGAAAAACAGAATATTAACATGGCTATTGTGTCAATAATGAACTTGCTGAAAACAGAAGATACCGGTGAAATCGGGGAGGTAGAAAAATAATTTTCAATTCTCAATTTTCTTCTGAATTTATTTCAGGATTCAATTAAATCGTATCTTTGTGCCTGAAATTATTTTTTTACAGCTCCTTCAAACGATGATAAACAGGATCTTAATCCGGATTAAAGTACTTCAGATGGTATTTGCCTACTATCAAAAAGGGAATTATGATGTAAAAACAGCTGAAAACGAATTACATTTCAGTCTTCAAAGGACATACGACTTGTATTACTATTTTCTGCTGTTGATCGTAGAACTTACCAACCTCTGTGAAAAACAAATAAATGCAGGGAAAATGAAATTATTACCCACCGAAGAAGAACGACACCCAAATACACGATTTATTGACAATCGCTTTGCTCGTCAGTTAGCCACGAATGAAATACTTTCTCTATATGTGAAGGAGCACGGTATTATATGGGCCGATGAAAAAGACTTTCTAAAGAATGTACTGGCTATGATTCAAAGGTCGGCTATCTATAAGGATTATCTCAACAACCCGCATGATTCATACGAAACCGATCAGGAATTTTGGCGCGTTGTCTTCCGGAATCTGATTTGCGGAAACGAAGAGATTGAAGACGAACTCGAAGGTCTCAGTATCTATTGGAATGACGATGTGGAAATTATAGAAACGTTTGTACTGAAAACGATCAAACGCTTTAAAGAGGCAACAGGAAACAAACAGGAATTGCTTCCCATGTATAAAGATGATGAAGATGCCGCCTTTGTCGTTCAACTGTTCCGCAATTCTATTCAGCATGAGCATGAATATCGGGAACGCATCGAACGTCATACGAAAAACTGGGAATCGGAACGTGTGGCCAATATGGATATGGTGATTATGCAAGTTGCGCTGGCTGAGATACTGAATTTTCCGAAGATACCGGTCAAAGTCACACTGAATGAATATATTGATGCGGCTAAATATTACAGCACCCCCAAAAGTAGTGTATTTATCAACGGTGTGCTCGATTCGATTGTCAAAGAGTTAAAAAAAGAGAAACTTTTATTGAAAGATTGATTTTATTTGTATCTTTGGCACTGCATCAGGATGCAAAGATTTAAAGATTTAAAAATTTAAAGATTTAAAGATTTAAAAAAATTAAAGATTTACGATTTACGAATTTTCAGTTATTCAGTTATTCAATTACCCATAATTTTAAAGTATATGAACTTATTAGCTATTTTACTTCAAACGCCTCCGACACCTGCGCCTTCGGGAATGGGTCAGTATTCGACAATTATCATGATTGTAGCCATGATAGCGATTATGTATTTTCTGATGATTCGTCCGCAACAGAAAAAACAAAAAGAGATTCAAAAAGCACGCAGTGCAATGAAAAACGGAGATAAAGTGATTACTGCAGGAGGGATTCACGGAAAAATAAAAGAGATTTCAGAGGCTACACTGCTCATCGAAGTAGCTGATGGGATTCGTATTCGTGTAGAAAAATCGTCCGTATATGCTTCTCCGGAAGATATACAACAGAAATAATTGTATTTATGTGTACATGGCTTGACAAACATATACAGTTCAAGTCTGTCTGTAAGAAGATGAATTCTTTTTTTCATCGTCAAAGTTGGAAAGAGACATTGACTTTCCTTTTTTTTATCTTGCTTGCATTAGGTTTCTGGCTTTTGCAAAATCTCCAGCTTGAATACGAAATAGAACTCTTTATTCCATTAAAATATAAGAATATACCGATAGAAATGCGCTTGATGGAAGATTATCCGCAAGAAATTGTTGCCAAAGTAAGAGACAAGGGAAATGTATTGATCAATTATACCTGGTTACGCTCTTTTCTACCTGTTGAAGTTAATCTGGCCGATATCAGAAAAGAAGGAAGTATGCAGGTTTCAAGAAGAACAATTGAAGCAAGTATATCCAAACAATTATTATCAAGCACTTCATTACTCAACATAGAACCTCAAACCCTTACAATAGAATATGCGGAATTACAATATAAGGATGTTCCGGTAGAGATTGATATTGCTGTATCGCCTGAACCGGGTTATCAGATTTCGGGACAGATAACTGTCATCCCGGAAAAAGTACGTCTGTATGCCAACGGCCATTTGACTGATTCTGTCACAAGCATAAAAACAGTACCTGCAGAATATAAGAAAGCCAATCAACCTAAGGAACTTAAGCTCAAACTTCAGAAAATTGCCGGCATACAAATGGAACCTGATGAAGTGTCAGTAACCATTCCTGTTGAAGAATTTACCGAAAAAAAAATGACTCTTGCAGTGGTATGTAGTGACTTGCCAGAGAATTATGTGCTGCGTTCGTTTCCCTCTTCTGTAGAAGTAGTATGTAACCTCCCGATATCTCGTTTTCGCGATCTGACCGAGTCTGATTTGGAAATCCGGATTCCATTTCATGAATTTCAAGCAAAACATACAGAAGGGAAAATCTTTCTGTATCTCACCAAACAGCCTTCATGGGTTATGCATCCGGTAATTACCCCTGATGTAATTGAATTTATCATCGAACAGCACCACCAATGATTACCATAGGATTGACAGGAGGAATGGGAAGCGGAAAGTCGGTAGTAGCCTCGTTACTTGAGTTATATGGCATGTCTGTATATATTGCTGACGAGGAAAGCAAACAATTATTGAACGCTTCGCCTGTGATTCGTGCGCAATTGACAACGTTATTAGGAAGTGCAATTTATGATGCCACCGGGTTGAACCGCCGCTTAATGGCTTCGCTTATTTTCAACGACGCCAAACTGTTGGAACAGGTAAATGCGGTCATTCATCCGCTGGTAGCCCATCATTTCAAACAATGGTTAAGCCAGCAAACTTCTACTTGTGTGGTGCTTGAATCGGCTATTTTGTTCGAGTCTGGATTTGATCATCTGGTAGATATCCGGATGATGGTTTATGCCCCGCGCGACATCTGTATAAAACGTGTGATGGCACGCGACCGAATAACCGAAACAGAAGTATTACAACGAATGCAACATCAAATCCCTGACGAAGAGAAAAAAATACTTTCCGACTGTGTGATTTATAATGATGATATGCATGCGCTAATACCGCAGATAGAATTAATTACGAATTACGAATTACGAATTACGAATTAATAGTTATTGCTTTCAACTTAATAGAATAATAAACATTCATCACTAACAAATAATAAATAATTGATATGAAAACCAACTTATGCAAATCAAGTCTTTTACACATAACAGTATGGGCTGTTGTGTGGATGTTTTTTTCTGAACCCTGTCTGAAAGCACAGGATGATGCTATTATTTTCGATATTGGTTCTGCTACCATTTCACTTCTTTCAGAGGGCGAAAGGCAAAATGGAACAGGGATATTGATTGGGGCAACGGATGAAATGGTAAAAAACGCCATCCCGGATGGTACATATACAATGGCTACCAATGCTTTTATGATTGAAATGGGTGGAAAAGTCTTATTATTTGATACCGGATTAGGACAGAAAACAATAGACAACCTGGCCGTCTATGGCAAGAAAGGAAGTGATGTTGATGCCGTTTTTATCACCCATTTCCATGGCGATCATATCGGCAGTCTGATGATAAACGGCCAAAAAGGTTATCCGAATGCCACACTCTATGTTTCGAAACCTGAATACGATTATTACATGAGCGATGCGGAAATGACGGCATTACCTGAAAATCGGCGTGGCGCCTTTACCACCGCACGCGATATTTTCAACGCATATAAAGACAAGTTGGTGGTTTTCACACCCAACGATATAGAAATCGCAACCGAATTGATACCCGGTGTAAAGGGCGTTGCAGCTTATGGGCATACACCCGGACATGTGGGATACTTGGTCGAATCTGATGGTCAGAAAATATTCTTGTGGGGCGATCTGGCACACGCGATGGCTATACAGATGCCGTATCCCGAAGTAGCCGTATCATTCGACACCGATCCGGTAAAGGCAGTGGAAAGTCGCCAGAAGCTATTGAAATATATGGCTGAGAATGGGATAGATATTGCAGGTGCACACATTCCATATCCGGGAATGGGCAATCTGGTTAAGCAGGAAAATGGATATGACTTTATCTTTATGTGCAGTTGTGGTGGTAGATTTCCTTATATAGCTCAATAGGTTTGATTATGACTTCAAGAGAAAAAGTACGACTTGCGCTCAATCATCAGGATGGATCAATGCCTGTTGACTTCGGGTCAACCGGCGTAACAGGCATACATTGTAAAGTGATTGAGGGACTACGCAGGCATTATGGCCTGGAAAACAGGCCTGTTAAAGTAATCGAACCTTACCAGATGTTGGGTGAGGTTGACAATGAGTTGCAACAAATCATCGGAACTGACGTAACAGGAATTTACGGACGTTGTAATATGCTGGGTACAACAGAACTTACGTATCATCAACAAACAACGCCCTGGGGGCAAACCGTGTTGATTTCGAAAGATATTGACCTGACGCCGGATGCGGCAGGTAATATCAATATTTATGCGCAAGGAGACCGTTCTTATCCTCCAAGCGCCGTCATGCCATCAGGGTGTTTTTTTATAAATGCCATTGAACGAAAACCGTTTGTAGATGAAACCAACCTTCGGGTAGAAGATAATCTGGAAGAATTTGGATTAATATCCGATTTGGACCTGGCACATTTTATAACACAGATCAATAAAGCATCATCAGGCGATAAAGCCATAATAGCCAGTTTCGGAGGTGCGGCATTGGGAGATATTGCTTTTATACCCGGGATGAGCCTGAAAGATCCCAAAGGGATTCGCTCTGTTGCCGAATGGTATATGTCAACCGTCATACGTACTGATTATATACACCGTGTTTTCGAACGGCAGATAGACATTGCTATCCTGAATTACAAAAAACTGTGGGAGCAGGCAGGCGATAAGGTTGATGTAGTTTTTACATGTGGCACAGATTTTGGCACACAAGAGTCTCAATTCTGCTCGCCCGAAACCTATCGTAACTTGTGGCAACCTCACTACAAGCGAATGAATGACTGGATTCACCGGAACACAACGTGGAAAATATTTAAACACAGTTGCGGTTCGGTCACTCCGCTCATTCCCGACATCATTGAATCCGGATTTGATATACTGAATCCGGTTCAAATCAATGCGAAAAATATGGATTCGCAAATGCTCAAAGACGAATTTGGGCAACAATTGACATTCTGGGGCGGAGGTGTTGATACACAACGGGTATTACCCGGCGCTACTCCTGAAAAGGTTAAAGATCATGTTTGGCGGCAATGTGAAATTTTGGGTAAAGGAGGAGGATTTGTATTTAATACGGTACATAATATTCAGGCCAATGCCCCTATTGAAAATGTAGTCGCCATGTTTGAAATAATCAATGAATTTCGAAATAATCAATAATTATCACTATGGAAAATTTGGATGTATTAAAAGATGCTATCATTAATGGAAATTTGGCGGTTGCAGTTGAGGCGACCCAAAAAGCAGTGGCTGAAGGCGGTGACCCGCAAGTAATGATTAACGACTATATGTCGGGAGCGATGGAAATAATCGGCCAACGCTTTGAAGAAGGCAAAGCATTTGTGCCAGAACTGTTGATGGCAGCCAGAGCTATGAAAGGCGCGCTTGAAATTCTTAAGCCCTTACTCAAAGACGACAAGAGCAAACGATTGAGCACTGTTGTGATCGGTACCGTGAAGGGTGACCTGCACGATATCGGCAAGAACCTCGTAGCTTCGATGCTTGAAGGCTGTGGGTTTGAGGTAATAAACTTAGGAACAGATGTGTCGTCCGAAAAATTTATCGAAGCTGTCAAAGAACATGATGCCAATATTATCTGTTTATCGGCGTTGCTGACTACTACCATGAACTACATGAAAGAAGTCATTGATGCTCTTGAGAAAGCCGGACTACGCAGCAAGGTAAAAATAATGATTGGAGGCGCACCCATCAACGAATCTTTCGCACAAGGCATAGGAGCAGATGGTTACGGCAGCAATGCGAACGCTGCTGTTACGAATGCCAGGAAAATGATTATGGCGTAGAAGACGATAATTACAGCAAATGATTTGCGTATATGTATTATCTGCATTATTTTTGCAATTCGTCTTAACATAAAAAACAGAAAAATCACAAGAGATGTCCATTGCACAACTATCAAATAAACTATCAAATAGTAGAGAACCATGAGTATCAAAGGAACAAAAACAGAACAAAACCTGTTAAAATCTTTTGCCGGCGAATCGCAGGCACGCAACAGGTACACATTTTTTGCCAGTAAAGCCCGCAAAGACGGCTTTGAACAGATTGCCGCTTTTTTTGAAGAAACAGCTGCACAGGAAAAAGAACATGCCAAACTTTTCTTCAAATTCCTCGAAGGCGGCATGGTCGAAATCACCGCTTCGTTTCCTGCCGGAGTAATTGGCAACACCGCTGAAAATTTGCAAGCCGCAGCCGACGGCGAACATGAGGAATGGGATTTGCTTTATCCGGAATTTGCTAATGTGGCTGCAGAAGAAGGATTTGAACAAATTGCTATCGCCTTTAATTTAGTAGCTACTGTCGAAAAAAGACACGAAGAACGTTATCGTAAGTTATTACAAAACATCGAAAATGACGAGGTTTTCAAACGATCCGACAAAGCAATATGGGCATGTCGTAACTGTGGATATATTCACTACGGCGAAAAAGCGCCGGATAAATGTCCATGCTGCGATCATCCTCAATCATATTTTGAGTTAAAAGCAGATAATTTTTAACGATTTTTAAAAAAAAATAAAATTCCCTCTTTCATCATAAGTTATTTTCTTAACTTTGCCCCTGTTTTATAATACAATATGAATTTGTGAAGTGTATTTTATGGCACGGATAAAGAAAGTAATACCATACTTTTTCATAGTGGTCTTGATAAACTACTATGCAAGTATGACTTTGTTTTCTCATACCCATATTATCCATGGAGCTACCATTACACACTCTCATATACATACCAATGGGCACCACGACACAAAAAGCGGCGGTCATTCGGAACAGTCAATTACACTGATTGCACAAATATCACAATTTGAATATGTTACCTATAAATATTACATTCTTCCAGATCCATTGCAGTTTCTATTATTCGCAAACGAACGGTTAGAAACCAACCAAAGCATCAGTTCAGTTCATCTTCAACATCCCTCTCTTCGGGCACCACCTGTTTGGGCATTATAATTTCTTTTTACACACTATATTGTTACAAAGCGTTTTGTGTTTCAGCCATACCTGAAACATTTGTCATTTGGTGTGTTTGAGTACGATATACAGTTACCGTACCACAATAAAATCAATTATATTCTATATAAAACAGTTGGTTATGAAAAAAAATCTATTTATACTTGTATGTATGATATTTATAGTGGCTTGTAAAAAAAATGAAGCTGCCAAAACGACTATTGATATAACTTTTGAAGGCGATGAGATTGTCATCCATGAAAATTCGCCCGTTTTAGCGCAAATCATCATCCAAAAGGCTCAACTACAGGATTTTTCGGCAGAGTTCAGAACAGTAGGAACCGTTCGCCCCGTTTCGGGTAAACTGGCGGAAATCGCCCCTCCTTTTGCAGGGCGAATCGTCAAGTCGTCCGTCCGTCTGGGACAAAAAATCGGCGAGGGCGGTCCTGTTTTCGAACTTAGTTCGTCCGAGTTTTATGAGGCGACAAAAGCCTATTTTGCCGCGCAGTCGCAAAATGAGGTTGCACAGCGGAAGTACAACCGTCATAAAGAACTGGCTGCTAATGGCGTCACCTCCCAAAAAGAGCTCGAAGAGGCAGAAAGCGAAGCAAACATCGCTTTGCGCGAATATGAACAGGCAGCAGCCAGCCTGCGCATATTTAATGTAAAGACGGATAATTATCCGTCTTTACAAGTGGGTCAACCATTGTGCGTCGTTTCACCTGTTGCCGGCGAGGTGATAAAGTGTGACTTAACTATTGGCAGCTATGCCAGAGAGGATTCTGGTCCACTTGTGGTGGTTGCCGACTTATCAACTGTATGGGTGGCAGCGTTGGTTAAGGAGAAATATTTCGGAGCCATACAACATGGCGACAGGGTGGAGGTATATTCCGACGCCCATCCCAATAAGATTCATTGGGGCACCATTTATTATATAGGCGAAATATTGGATGAAGAGACCCGTTCACTCGAAGTCATTGTAGCTTGCGACAACACCGACAGTGAGTTGAAACTTGGCATGTTCTGCGAAGCGCATTTTTTAAGTGCCCCTACAAAGGCGATTATTTTGCCAGCAACAGCTATCATGCAGGACGAGGAAAGTGATTTTCTACTGGTAGAAACGGCAAAAGGCAGATATGAACGCCGTAAAGTGGAAACCGAATCCATTCACAGGAACGAAGTGCGTATCATCAATGGTGTCGCTGAAGGTGAAAACATTGTCGTCGAGGGTGGAATTTTTTTACAATAAAAAGACATTTCGATTTCAATCGAAATAATCAAATGAATATGGAAAAATTAATAAATACACTGATTCATCGCCGATGGCTGATGATGATGATATTTATATTGTTGGCAAGTATAGGGTTTTACGCTTGGCGGCAACTCGCGATTGATGCCTACCCTGACATCGCTGAGGTAACCGTCGGTGTGGTTACACAAGTACCAGGACTTGCAGCAGAAGAGATAGAGCAGCAGATAACCATTCCCATAGAGCGGGAACTGAATGGCACTCCACACATGAAAATGATGCGTAGTAAAAACACTTTCGGCTTATCCACCATTTTATTGGTTTTTGATGATGGAACAGATGATTATTGGGCGCGTCAACGTGTACAGGAACGCATCAACAATGTAGATTTACCTTATGAAGCCCAACCCGAGCTCAACCCGCTGACTTCTCCCATTGGTGAGATATACCGCTATATCGTTACAGGAAACCGTAGCTTGCGCGACTTGACTGAACTCAATCGCTGGGTTATTATTCCGCGTCTGAGGCAGATACATGGTGTGGCCGATGTAGCGGCTTTTGGCGGACTTACCACGCAGTTTCAGATAGAAATAGACCCAAACAAACTGACTAAATATGATCTTTCGCTGGGCGAAATTACCGAATCCATAGCGCGTAACAACTCCAATGCGGGTGGCAGTATGTTGACACGGGGAGATCTAAGTTATGTAGTACGTGGAGTTGGATTAGTTAGAGACTTAAATGACTTGGGTAATGTAGTGGTTAAAACCGTTGGAGGAGCACCTGTCTATATAAAAGACTTAGGCGAACTCAAATACGGAAACCTTGAACGGAAAGGCATTTTAGGTTATGTGGATGGAGATCTTAATGATGAAGACGGTGTAGAAGGTATTATTCAGATGCTTCGTTTTGAAAATCCCTCGCAGGTACTGGAAAAAATACACCAAACAGTTGATGAGTTGAACAACGATGTATTACCCAATGGCGTACAGATTCATTCGTTTATGGACAGAACACATTTGGTGGACAATACGCTGAACACCGTTTCACATACGCTTTTATTTGGAATTTTATTGGTTGTTGGTGTTTTAATTGTTTTTTTGGGAAGTCCCAAAGGTGCGTTGATTGCCACGATAACGATCCCTGTTTCGCTGCTGATTGCCTTTATACTGATGTGGCTGACTGGGATACCTGTAAACCTGCTTTCCATGGGCGCAATTGATTTTGGAATTATTGTTGAAGGCTCCATCGTGATGATGGAAACTATTCTTAAAAAACGGGAAGACAATCCCGACGCTCCTTTAGAAGAAACAGTCATTGCTAAACGTGTGACAGAAGTGGCAAAGCCGATATTTTTTGCTACACTAATCATTATTATTGCTTATATGCCCCTGTTTGCCTTTGGAAGTGTAGAGAAAAAACTGTTTACTCCTATGGCATTTACATTGGGTTTTGCATTATTGGGAGCTTTGTCAGCCGCATTGTTCTTGTTGCCCGGATTATCATTTGCGGTTTATAGAAAACCTCAAAAAGTGTATCATAACCGATGGCTCGAAGGTCTGACAGAGATGTACAAACAGATGACAGAAAAAACTATTGCTGAACCTAAGAAAATAATTGCTCCTATTGCTATAATTTTACTTGCGGTAATCGGACTTTCGATCTTTGTGGGGAAAGACTTTTTGCCTCCGCTCGACGAGGGAAGTATCTGGATACAGGTACAGATGGCGCCCGGACTTTCGCTCGAAAAGGCAAAAGAGATGACATCTGTGTTCAGACACAGACTGAAATCATTCGACGAGGTTATTTATGTGATGACCCAAACCGGCCGTGATGACGAAGGCGTCGACCCTTTTTCCTTTTCTCATATTGAAATTTCTGTTGGACTAAAACCCTATAAAACATGGAAAAACGGACGCAGAAAAGCAGATTTGATTGCAGATATGGCAGATATGGTCGAAAGGATGCCTGGTTATAACGTTGGCTTTTCGCAACCGATTATTGATATGGTGATGGATCAGATAGCTGGTGCACACAGTGATTTAGCCATCAAAATTTATGGTGAAGATATGGGAAAAAGCCGTACAATCGCTGAAAAAATTAAAGATGTTATCGAGCAAATTCCCGGTTCAGCAGATGTGGCGATTGATCAGGAGCCACCTCTGCCTCAACTTCAAATTATTGCCGACCGCGACAAAATTGCCAAATATGGATTGAATGTAGCCAATGTAGCCGAGTTGATTGAGGTAGCGATTGGCGGTAAGGCGATTTCGCAGGTTTTCATCGGCAACAAGGTTTATGACGTGATTTGCCGTTATACTGAAGAGTCGCGCGATACGCCCGAAAAAATCGGTGCTTTAATGCTCACTTCGGGGTCCGGAGCACTAATTCCGCTCTCCGCAGTGGCGGATATTCGAACCACCTCAGGTGCAAGCACTATTACCCGTGAGATGAACCGACGGTTTGTTACTGTGCGTGTCAATTTGAGAGGACGCGACCTCAGCTCCTTCCTACAGGAGGCTCAATCGAAAATAAGTGAACAGGTATCATTCGACCACGCTAAGTTTCAAATCCGATGGGATGGACAATTCGAGAATCAGCAGCGTGCATACAGCCGCCTTGCCGTAGTGGTGCCAATGGTATTAGCCGTAATGTTCCTTTTCCTGTTTTTCACCTTTGGAAAATTCCGTCAGGCGGGATTAATTGTCGGCATGTTGCCACTGTCAATTTTTGGCGGAATGCTCGCTTTGGTCGTCCGCGGAATGACGTTTAATGTGTCGTCGGCAGTAGGATTTATTTCTTTGTTTGGACTTTCTATACAGAATGGAGTGATTATGATATCCAGAATTAATTTACTTCGCGTAAAACATAAATTAGAAGCGAAAAATAATTCTCTCTTACGTGACGCTGTTATCAATGGCTCATCGCAGATTCTGCGTCCGGTAATAATGACTGCAACAGTGGCTATTCTTGGATTATTACCCGCCTCACTCGCTACGAATATTGGATCCGACGTACAGCGGCCACTGGCAACAGTCATCGTTTACGGCCTGTTGTTCTCTACATTAATTACGCTGTTCGCATTGCCGGTGCTTTATTATTTGATGGAAGCACGACAGAGCAAAAAAGTGAATGAAGATAATTAATACAGCATATTCACGAATAATCAAAAATAAATTCGTACATTCGCAAAACAATATGACATACGATTCCAACATACACAAGCGGCGAAGTATTCGCCTGAAAGAATATGACTATTCACAGGAAGGATTATATTTCATAACGATATGCGTCAACGTAGGGGCGAATTGCATTCGCCATAACATATTCGGCGATGTGGTAAATGGCGAAATGATATTGAACGATGCCGGAAAAATTGCATACAATGAATGGTTTAAAACGCCGGACATACGTTCCAATGTTCAATTGGACGCATTTGTTGTAATGCCAAATCATATACATGGGATTATTGTAATTACCAATGACGATCGGGGAGGGGACGTATGTGATACGCGGGGCGTATGTGATTATCTGGGCGTATGTGATTATCTGGGCGTATGCAATACGCCCCTACGGTCGCCATCTAATACGGTTGGGGCGATTGTGCGGGAGTATAAATCTGCTGTTACAAAACAATTGAAACAATTGGGATATACCTGTGCCGTTTGGCAACGCAATTATTTTGAACACATTATCCGCAATACCAAAGACTGCAATAATATTGTCGAATACATTACGAATAATCCTGAAAATTGGAAACAGGATAAATTTTATATGACATGAAAAAAATAAGACTATTAATAGTTTT
>JGI24705J35276_12237733_pt1 | contig 12797 bp, 7 predicted proteins | sample TergutNt197P4_FD_35276 | JGI IMG/M metagenome (IMG submission 35276)
CCGCGTTGCGGCGCGGTACCCTGGCGTTGCGCGCAGGGGCGTGCGGCTTGCGCGTCTGGCGTATTGGACGGCCACCTTGCGGCTGAGGCAGCGGTTGCGGCAGGAGCGGAGCATCCAAGCACGGAACAGATTGGCGATCCGCATCTACAGTAGCCTTAAGAGGTCGAAGATACCGACGTCCTTCGAGATATCAGCGGCGGCGGAGCCGGTCGTTTCGATCGTCATCCCGACCTATGGACAGAATGATTATACCCGCCTGTGCCTCTACTCGCTCTGCGTCTACCCGCCCAAGGCGCCGATCGAAATCATTGTTGTTGACGACGCCTATCCGGGGAAAGGCGCCACGAGCCTGCAAGGCGCGATCCGTGGCCCGCAGTTCAGCAGGAATGACGAAAACCTCGGCTTCCTAAAGACCTGCAATGCCGCCGCTCGGCTTTGCAAAGGCCGCCACATCTTTTTCCTGAACAACGATGCCGAGGTGACAGCCGGTGCGATCGATACACTCGTCGAGTTGCTCGACGCCGATCCGACCGTTGGTTTGACCGGCTCGAAACTGATCTATCCGGATGGCACCCTGCAGGAAGCGGGTGGGATCGTCTGGAGCGACGCGTCGGCATGGAATTTCGGGCGCAATGGCGATCCGCATCGGCCAGAATTCAACTATCGGCGAGAGGTCGATTATATCTCGGGCGCCGCGATCATGGTTCGAAAATCGACATTCGACGAACTGAATGGTTTCGATGAAATCTTCGCTCCGGCCTATTACGAGGACACAGATCTCGCCTTCAGAATCCGTGCTCATGGCCTGCGCGTGGTGTACGAGCCTCGTTCCGTCGTCATTCATCATGAAGGCAAGTCGCACGGCGTAGATATCTCAAGCGGTGGCAAGGCTTACCAGGTGCGCAACGCCGCCACGATGAAAACTCGATGGCTGCGGGTACTTGCCAGAGAGCACTATCCCAATGGCCGGTCCGTTCTCAGGGCACGCGATCGCGCGCGTGGCCGCCCTGTCATTCTCGTCGTCGATCATTATGTCCCCGAGCCCGACCGCGACGCAGGCTCACGCTCGACGATGGGGGTGCTGGAAAGCCTGGTTGCCGCAGGTTGGGATGTGAAGTTCTGGCCGGAGAATCGAGCCTACTCGCCGGAATACACGCCACGGCTGGAGGCGATGGGAATCGAGACCCTGGATGGCCGATCGCCCGAAACATTGGCAGGTTGGTTGTCCGCCAACAAGGACGATATCGATCACGTTATGCTGACGCGGCCCGGTACGGCGGTTACCGCGCTTCCGATCGTTACGGCAGCCGCGCCCAAGGCGCGGCTATCGTATTACGGCGTCGACATCCATTTCGAACGCATGCGCCGCGAAGCGACACTCACCGGGAATGCGGAAATAATGGCCGAAGCTGCTCGCATGGAACAGCTCGAACGATTGCTCTGGCTGCAGTTTGAGGTGGTCATCTATCTGTCCGAGGAGGAGGCGGACTTGGTACGCAAACTTGAGCCTGCGGTCAATTCGGTCAGCATCGTGGGATTTGCACAATCGAGATTTGTAGATCGCTCGCAGCCGAGCGAGGGATGCACGATTGTGTTTGTTGCAGGATTTGCTCATCCTCCGAATGTCGATGCGGCCAAGTATCTTGTTCAGGACGTGATGCCCGCGGTCTGGAAGGAACTGCCACAGGCCAGGCTCGCGCTTGTCGGCTCCAAGCCGACTCCTGAGGTGGAAGCTTTGGCTTCCGCAAATGTGGTCGTTACGGGTTGGGTAAGCAACGACGATCTGCAAGCATGGTACGATCGCGCGCGCGTCTGTGTGGTGCCGCTGCGATTCGGCGCCGGCGTCAAGGGCAAGGTTGTAGAAGCGCTTTGTGAGGGCGTGCCACTTGTGACGACGCCGACAGGCGCGCAAGGTATCGGGGGCCTGGAGAAGGTCGCCCGAATCGCCACCGATGCGCCCGAATTCATCGCCGCGGTCTTGACGCTGCTGGTCGATGATGCTGCCTGGTTGCAACAATCCGCTGCTCAGGTGGCTTTTGGCCGCTCCCATTTCTCGGCCGAGGCGATGCGCCTGTCGCTCCTTAAGGCGCTCGACAATCCCACGGCGGCTCATACTCTGAGAAGCGCCAGGGTGCATGGGGGGAGCAATTGCCACCCGTCGGCCGAGGCGGATGATGAGACGTACAACAACCGCATCCAGGCGCAGATCGCCCAGCATGCTCACGCGCCGATCCACGATTCGCCTAAGATCGCGGATTGGGCGAACGAACAATTTCTCGCGCCGATGCTCGGTAAGCTTTTCGAAGCGACAAGCGTAGCCGACATTTACGCTATAGAACTGTGCAAGGCAGCCGAGCGCACGGGGTGCGACTGCATCGTCAGCCTCGGCGCCGGTGACGGTGCTCAGGAAATCGCAGTGCTGCAGGCGGCCGCCCGACTTGGCCTGACACCCTTTCGCATCATTTGCCTCGAACTGTCGGAGATTCTGATTGATCGAAGCATGGCAGCGGTCGAAGCAGCGGGGCTGGCCGGCCGCATCGACATGCGAAGCGCTGATCTCAATGCCGAACTCGCGCTTGAAGGCGGGCCTTTCGCCGGCTTCATGGCTCATCACTCACTACACCATATCGAGGCGCTCGAAACATTGTTCGACGGCGTTGCGCGGTACATGCATCCGGAAGGCGTCTTCGTCACCTTCGATATGATTGGCCGCAATAGCCACATGCGTTGGCCCGAAGTGCTCGGGCCCGTCCGCGACATCTGGCGGCAGCTCCCGGTCAAGTTGAAGCGCGATCATGCTCGGGGCCGCGATGATCTATGGTTCACCGACTGGGATTGCTCAATCGAAGGCTTTGAGGGGGTTCGGGCGCAGGATATCCTGCCGTTGTTGAACCGGAGATTCCGTTTCGAGAAATTCCTGGCGTGGGGCGGATTGTCGGATGTTTTCGTTGATCGCCGGTTTGGATACAATTTTGATCCGGCAATAACGGCCGACCGAGAGTTCATCAGCTCAATCGTGGCGGCCGAGGATCGGCTAATCGCGAGTGGCCGAAACTACCCAACCCAGATGGTCGCGGTCATGAGAAGTCTGAGCTCGGTTACCGCGCCGGGTCTTCCGCTGTACTTCGATAATAGATCACCTGATCGCATGGAACGGGTGATCGAGCTGAACTTGCCCGTGCCGACGCTCGCGGAAATTGGACTAACGCTCCCTTATGCCAGACCGGAAATCCGCAAACCTGTACGGATAGAGGTTGACACTACCGTTTTCTTCGAGAGGAACAATCTGTCCGGGCTCGAACTCTTGCTCTGGGGATGGGAGCGGCCCGATATGGATTTCGTCTGGGCCTATGGTCCGGAAAGCGCTCTTGAACTGACCGTGACGCCCGATGCCCGTCGGCTTCGCATCGCCACTTTTGGCTATGTCGCGCCGAATGTTGAATCGCAGGTTTTGACCTTTGCCGTGAACGGCCGACCTGCGGCGACAGCCGTCCACACCCCAGCCGGCGAGCGGCAAGAGACCGACGTGCCGTTGAACGGCGCAGCCAAGGACGGCGAGACCGTCCGGATCACCATCACCGCGTCGCGACCGCGCCGCCCCGATATCGACGGTGGCGACGACAAGCGTCCTTTGAGCTTTGGTTTGATATCTCTGACACCCCTTGCCGCGCCAACGTTCTTGTCACAGTTGGGTCTGTCATGATGAGCCTGTGCAGTGGAAGCGATTTCATTGATTTCTTCTCAAGAAGTCGCCGATCTCGGCCAGGGACAGAAGGGAGCGCGTCCTCTGTCGTTTGTCGACGCTTTTCGAAGAAGCGTTGCAGAACTGCAGAAACCTTCGATCGACCGCAACATGCGCCGCTACTCTGCCGATATTCTCCTCCGAGGTTGGCGGCGATGTTTACGGATTTTGCCTCATGCTATCTTCCTCCACAAAACGAACCCATAGGATCTACAATGTCAGGCCGCCTCAAAAGCGTACTATTTGGTAAAGCCGGGTCGATCACGAAAAACGAGGCAACTGAGCTATGAATAGAGATGCACGCTAATCATTCCAGCCGATTTGGACCAGCAGTTGTGGAGATACAATTCCATGCAGCGGAAACGAGCGCTGATTACCGGTGTCACAGGGCAGGATGGTGCCTATCTTTCCAAATTATTGATTAACAAGGGCTATGAGGTCCATGGCGTGTTGCGGCGCAGCGCCTCGGCGGACGTGGTGAATAGCCGTTTGATCTGGCTGGACGTGGCCGACAAGGTCATTCTACATGACGGCAATCTGACCGATCTGTCGAGTCTCATCCGCGTTCTCAGCGAGGTTCGTCCGGCTGAAATCTACAATCTTGCCGCCCAATCCTTTGTCAAATCGTCCTGGCAGCAGCCATTACTGACTGGGTCCGTAACCGGGCTTGGCGCTGCCACCATGCTGGAAGCGGCTCGCGTTGTTTGCCCTGATGCGAGGTTCTATCAAGCCTCGTCGTCTGAAATGTTCGGCCTTATTCAAGAGCCGATCCAGTCGGAAAAGACCCCTTTCTATCCGCGGTCACCCTATGGTGCAGCCAAACTCTACGCTCACTGGATGACGGTCAACTACCGCGAAAGCTTCGGGATGCACGCATCGAGTGGGATTCTTTTCAATCATGAATCTCCTCTGCGCGGCATCGAATTTGTGACGCGGAAGATTACCGACGGCGTCGCGCGTATCAAGCTCGGACTGCAGAGAGAGCTCGTTCTCGGCAATCTGGATGCCAAACGTGATTGGGGGCATGCTCGCGACTATGTCGACGCCATGTGGCTCATGCTTCAGCAGGACAGTCCGGACGACTACGTTATTGCGACGGGACGTACAGTCTCGGTTCGGCAATTCTGCGCGCTTGCGTTTGGTTGTGTTGATCTTAAGATGGAGGATCACGTGACGGTCGACGCTCGTTACCTGCGCCCCGCCGAAGTGAACGTGTTGGTCGGCAATCCGGCAAAAGCCAAGGAGAAGCTGGGTTGGTCAGCGAAGACAGGCCTTGAGGAACTTGTTGCGGAAATGGTTGAGGCCGATCTCGCGCGTCTAAAACGGCATGAGCACCTGTGAGACGGGGCGACGGGACCGAGATGAGAATACTGATCACAGGCGCTCGCGGATTCGTCGCCTCTCACCTGCGGGAAGCATTGTTACACGTATGCGGCGATGCCATCGAACTGATCGCAACTGACAGCCAAGCAGGCCCCCATCCTGTGTTCGGCGATGTCGTGGCGCTCGATGTCACGGATGAAAGTTCGGTTGCGGCGGCGTTCGAACGCCACGCGCCGACGCATGTCATCCACTTGGCAGGCATTGCGGCGCCGTCGGCTGCAAACGCTGACCCAGGCGCGGCGTGGCGGGTTCATCTGTGGGGAGCGCTCAATGTCGGGCGGGCGATTGTGTCGCGGGTACCGGAGTGCTGGCTCCTTCATGTTGGGTCGGGGCTCGCTTATGGGTCAAGTGCAAGATCGGGGCTTGCTCTTGACGAGGAGACTGTGCTTGCTCCCGTTGACGATTACGCGGCATCCAAGGCATCCGCTGATCTGGCGCTAGGTGCCATGGTGAACCGCGGCCTGAAATGCATCAGATTGCGTCCCTTCAACCACGTCGGTCCGCGGCAAACCGAAGCCTTTGTTATTCCAGCCTTCGCCGCACAGATCGCCAGAATCGAGGCGGGCTTGGCGCCACCGCTGATGCGGGTGGGAAACCTTGATGCCGAGCGGGATTTTCTTGACGTGCGCGATGTCACTCGCGCATACGCACTGGCGGTGCTGCGGACTTCATCGATCGAATCCGGTGCTATTTTCAACATCGCATCGGGCGTACCGCGGCGCATCGCAGACGTCCTGGAACTTCTCTTGGCACAAAGTCGTGTGAAGATCAGCGTCAAGCGAGATCCTGCGCGCTTGCGCACTACGGATCTTCCCCGCATCGTAGGAAATTCAGATCGGGCGCGTGAACAGTTGGGGTGGTCGCCAGTGCACAGTTTCGAGGAAGTGGTGTATGATGTGCTCGAAGACTGGCGTGCAAGGACCGCCAATTCGTAGCGGATGTGCTTTAGTGCCGCGGTGGACCGGACGAATAAGGGAGTTTGATAAGCGAATAAGATGTTGATCTTGCGGAAGAATGTCTTACGGGCGTGAAATGGACATCGCCACAGTTGGGCTAACGGGGCAAGGCGGCGGCAAGATGGTGGCGCTTTCTGACATCATCATTGCTGTGCCGAATAATCACACCAATCACGTTCAGGAAGCGCATATCTCCATAGGCCATCCGATCTGCGCAATTGTGGAGGAGCGACTTTGCTCTCCCAAGCTGTAATCCTTTGTGGCGGGCCAGGAACGAGATTGGGCGAACTGCCGGCATCAACACCGATGCCAATGCTCACCGTTGGCGGAAGGCCCTTCATCGAACATCTGATTCAGGAAACTGCCCGGTTCGGAGTCGGTCGAATTACCGTGCTCGCAGGCCGTTTTGGCGAGCAGATTCGCGACCTTTATGATGGCCGAGCGATGTATGGTAGCCGAATTGAGGTTGTCGTTGAGCCAGTTCTGATGGGAAAGGGAAGAGCACTTCGTCACGCGGTCGACCGACTTGAGCCAGTATTCCTGCTGATGAATGGCGATTCCTGGATTGACACTGATCTCGTCTCGCTGGCACGGCATTGGCAAGTTGCAAAGGCAGCGGATACCAGGATTGCTGCTCGGTTATTGCTCCAACAAGTCGCTGATGCAGGCAGGTTTGGCACCGTCATTCTTGAGAAAGGAAAGGTTGTCGCCTTTCGAGAGAAGTCTCCATCAACAGTGGGGCCGGGTTTGATCGATGCGGGTGTCTATATCCTGGAGCGCGATGCGCTTGGTCTGTCGCCGAGCGGTCAGGCAAGCTCCGTGGAAGGGGAGATCTTGCCGGCTCTCGTTGCGGAGGGACGTGTGTCTGGAGAGAAGGGGACCGAGGGGGCCTATTTCGTCAACATTGGCATTCCGGACTCTTATTGCCGTGCACAGCATGAGCTGATCCGTCAGCGGACGAAACCTGCTCTATTCTTGGACCGGGATGGTACGCTGAATGTCGATCGAGGTTACACATATCGATGTGAGGATCTCGTCTGGCAACCTGGTGCTCGTGAAGCGATTCGGTTTGCCAATCAAGCCGGCTATTATGTCTTCGTGGTCACAAATCAATCGGGAGTGGCGCGTGGTCTGTTTAATCCAGAGGACGTGAAGGCGTTTCACGCCGCCATGCAGGCCTCACTATTTGAAATAGAAGCCCATATAGATGCGATGGAATGGTGCCCGCACCACATTGATGGCTTGATCGAGCAGTATCGCAAGCATTGTCGGCGGCGAAAACCATCCCCAGGAATGATCGAGGATTTGGCCGCCGCTTGGCCTGTTGATATGAGTCGGAGTCTGATGATCGGTGACTCTGAAACCGATATGCTGGCTGCCAGTGCTGCAGGGATCGCTGGCGTCCGGTACGATGGTGGATCGCTGCTCGATCTGATTCGGCGGTATATCGGTAGAGGCTAATATCGCGTGTGTGTCGCCAAGACACTGACCTTGCCCCGCCTCTGATCCAGTTTGAAGTTCACTCTGGCCCAAAGACAGAGGACCAGAGGATGAGGCGGAAGCGCTTTACGGAAGAGCAGATCATCGGGATTTTGAAAGAGCACGTGTCGCGATCGCCGATCTGTGCCGCAAACATGGTGTCAGCAGCGGCAGCATTTGTCGAGCGATCCGCGCCAGCTCCCGTCGCGACCACCGCCCAACAGGGTAAATCCAACAGCCGGAGTGAACTCACAACTGGATAAAAGTTGGGGGCAACGTCAGCGGAACGTCTAAGCCTGCAGAAAATTTGTCAAAAATATGGTACCGGTGGACGATAATTGGCTCAATGCGACTACACCAGCTGATCAAAAGAAGACTCTTCGAGCTCTTGAAATGATAGCCATTGTAATCCCAACTTATCGGGCACGATCGTCAATCGTAAGCGTTATCAACCGAATTGATAATAGCGTCGGTTTAATCGTTGTCGTCGATGACTGCTGCCCTGAGGGTAGTGGTGAAGTCGTAAAGAAAAATTGTGACGACGAACGCATTGTTGTGATTCGGCACGAGATAAATCAAGGAGTTGGCGGGGCATTTCTCACCGGCATGTCGGAGGCGTTGAAGAGGGGTGCCGAAATTGTTGTCAAAGTTGACGCTGACGGACAAATGGATCCAGCTCTCGTTCCGCTGATAGTCAGGCCGATCAGAAATCATGAGGCGGATTATGTTAAAGGGAATAGATTTTATTTCATCTCCAATATCGGCCCGATGCCGAAGGCGAGAATTTTTGGAAATCTATTCCTGTCATTTCTAACGAAGTTGGCCTCAGGCTATTGGAATATCATGGATCCCACCAACGGATTCCTCGCCATTCACGCAAGCGTTGCAAAGTTGCTTCGCCCGAATAAAGTCGCCAGGAGATTCTTTTTTGAATCGGATATGCTCTATCACCTGAGTCTTATCGGAGCGAAAGTGATGGACCTTCCAATGACATCAACATACGGGGATGAGGTTAGTAATCTGAAAATTGGGAATGTTATATTGCCGTTTCTTGCTGGGAATCTGTCAAATACAATGAAGAGAATCGTATATAAGTATTTCATACGTGATTTTTCAGTTGCATCTCTGGAGCTGTTGCTCGGGATTCCCTTGATAGCCTTCGGATTTTCTTTTGGACTTGTATCCTGGATTTCTCATGGTGTCGCGGGTACTTTGACCCCGCTCGGAACCATCATGCTCTCTGCGCTGTCATTTCTTACAGGTCTTCAACTTCTTCTCGCTTTTATTAATTATGACATCAACACTATGGAGCGTTCGGCCCTGCACCCCCTTCTTGGCCCGGTGGCACGCGTGCAGGGTCGTGACCATGAGAGGCAAGAAATTCCGGGATGAGGCGCTCGCAGCGAGCGGCAGGCCGGCCGCCGGGTCCATCAGGTCCCGCCGCCAGCGTCAGATTTGTTGAGGAAATGTCATGCAGGCGCGCCACACATGAGACGGTCCTCAACGAACGAAATCGCCTCGACGTTTCCCATCCTCAGGCCCGGACCACCGGCGTGCAAGTCGGCCTGAAGGTTGCATGCGCTCTATCCTTTCCGGTGACTGAACGCATGACGGAATTAGTGGGTTCAAAGGGGCCGACCGGAAAGAGGGCGGATGGTCGGACGCTTACATTATGCCTTCCAGCGGGAGATTTGCACGAATGAAATGTGATGTATGCGAAGGAACGATGAAACCTGACGTTCTGGCAAATACATATCGTTGTTCATTGTGTGGTTTCCATAAGAGTTCGCTGCCCGTTCGGATCAATGATTCGGAGCGAATTGATGAAACGGTTCGGGAGATCGCCTTGGCTTCAATACGTAGTTCGAATTTCGAACAACTGTTGGATGAGACGGCTGAATTTCTTTTTCCGCGAGCGACGATTCTCGACGTTGGGTGCGCTCATGGCTGGTTTCTGAATGCTGCGAAGGCCAGAGGATACCAGGCGAAAGGTATCGAACCTGACCTCAACGTGGCAAAAAGGGCTCGCGCGGGTGGACATGAGGTCCTGGCAGGATTTTTTCCGGATGACTTGGTCGGCGATGAACGTTTTGATGCTGTGACGTTCAATGACGTATTCGAACATGTGCCGGATACAAATGGTTTGGCATTTGCGGTGCGGGATCGCCTGAATACTGGTGGGCTTCTTATCATCAACTTGCCTGTCTCTGATGGATTTGTGTTTCGGCTGGCGCGTCTTGCAGCTCGGTTCGGTGTAGTCGGCCCGCTGGAAAGGATGTGGCAACTAGGCCTGCCATCTCCACATTTGAGCTATTTCTCGATATCAACGTTGCAACGACTTATTAACAGAGCAGGGTTTCATTTGCTGAAGGATGGTGCATTGCAATCAATTTCTAATGTGGGGCTTTATCAGCGAATTAGATACGACCGGAATATCGGTGTCGTGAAGGCAGCTGTTCTCTATATCATCGCGAGGGCGATAAACGCAGCAAAGAGCTATACGGTCTCCGATGTTCATTATTTTATCTTCAAGAGAGATTAGCTCAGGCGCGAAAATGGTCCTCCATGCTGCGACAGGCCCCGAGTTGCTGTCATGATTTCATGAAACGTCGGTGAGGTGGTTGCCTCCAGGTTTAGCCACTGGATCGGCGACGTGCCGCTGGCTCATGCAAAGCGAAGGAAGAACATGGCGGAGACACGAATGGCCGCTTGCATGAGGCGACTGGAGCCCAACCACTCTAAAATGATGAGCTTCAAATGACTGACATGGAAACAGGCGCGCAAATAGAAATAGGCCTGATGAAATTCAATCAGCCGTCGACTCGATGGCAAAAGTTGAATATTTTTCTATTGGACGGAATAGCAATAATCTCCATTGCAATACTCGCATGGGGACTTTTCTATACTGATGTACTTCGATCAATTTATTGGTACCCTGCTGTAACCCGGTCATTTGTCGGGACCCTTGTCGTATCGCTGTGCCTGACCATCGGCGCCTGTCTCGTGGAGAAGTTTCTTCATGTCTCCTACCACGTATTGATAGCAACGAGCCTCGCACTGCTCTCAGTTGTGGTTTTCGGCCCAGCCAGCGTCGCCGTGGTCGCGCTTGTGCTGGGCAGCGCATTGATATCTGGGACGTTTGTTGCTGGCGCATCGAACTCTAGACATGACGGGCCTATTGCCCAGCGATTAAGTGTCGGTCTGGCCATATTGGCAATAATTCTGACCCTCGCCAGTTGGCGTCATGTCAATTTTATCTGGTTTCAAATGGCTCTGCTTGTGTGTTTGAGTGCTCCGGTCGGCAAAACTGTCGTCAGGAGGCAGCTTCTTGCAGATTGGACCAGTTTGGCTTCCGCCTTCGCCCCGACGACAGGCTCATGGCGGGTGATTTGGAGGGCATTTGGCACTTTCCTTGCGATATTCTTTATGCTGCAGGCGGCGTTGCCGGAACGCTATGCTGATGCACTGGCTGTGCATCTTTACGTAGGATCCTACAGTGCCGCTCATGGTCAGTGGGCCTACGACCCAGCTCTGAACGCCTATTCATTGATGCCCCTGGGGGCGGACTTCCTCTTTGCCGGTCTGTACCTTCTGGGGGGCGAGCCGGCTGCGAAACTGATCAATTACGCTATATTCTTGATCATTCTATCTTTGATATATGGAACGACATCAGCAAAGTTTGGAGGCTTCGCCGGAACAATTGCCGCGCTCCTATATGCGTCATTGCCTCTGACACTGATAGAAACAACATCGGTGTTTATCGAGAACCCGCTGACGATGTGGATAACGACGGGCGCATGCATTCTGTTTCAACGCGGACGCCAGCTTAGCTTCCGAGCCGCAGTTTCCATACTGATTGTATTGGCGGCTGCCACGCTCAGCAAAGTTCACGGAGGCATCGCAGCATGTATGCTCGGAGTTTTGATGGCCGGATTCTATCTTTCTCAGAAGCGAAGTCTTGTTGAGTATCTTGGCCTCATTGTCTTGACGGTGCTTATTGGTGGGATCGCCCTGTCTCCATACATCCAGGCTTACCGAATTGCAGGCAATCCCTTCTTCCCGTTCTATAATGATATCTTCAAGTCTCCTTTCTATGCAATCGTTCGATTTGTTGATGAGCGGTGGATTGGGAATTTCAATTTTGACCTGCTTTATCAAGCAACGTTTCATTCGTCAAAATTTCTCGAGGCATACGACGGGGCGCTTGGTTTCAGCTTGATGGCATTCCTTGTTCCTGCGCTTGCGGCAGTGGTAATGCATAGGTCTGGATTGAAATTACTTGGTTTGGTCTTAGTCGCATTTGTCGTCACAATTGGCTGGAACATGCAATATCTGCGATATTTTTATCCAATTTTACCAGTTGCGTTCCTGTTGATTGGCTTTGTTTCCGCGATTTATCTGTCTCGCCCACGCGCTTACGTTGCGTTCAACGTCGCGGTCGCAGCTGTTCTCTGTCTTAATGTTTCCAGGCTTGGCACAGGTGGCTGGATATTGAACGATTACGATTTTGGTGTCTTGTTCAGTGTCAAAGACGCAAGGCAATTTGAGCAGGCCGCGGTTCCTGAAAAGACATTATTCCGTATAGTCAACCAGTTACAAGGACCAGATGCACGCATTTTGTTGAGTGGGGTCAATGCGGCCGCGCCACTCGAAGGCACCGCTCTCTATACGGGCTGGTACAGCAAAGATTATCGCGACCTCGGAGGAAGAGTGGCGACCGTGGCCGATATTGAGGCCTACCTGCGCCGGGTCAATCCAACCTATATTGTTCATCGATCACCTTCTGCGCCTGCCGATGGATTTCACGCCCAACTGGACGCGAATATTGATCGTTTTGGCCGACAAGTTGCAACGATTGGGGGAGTCTCCCTGTACGAGGTCCATCTTCCTTGATGGGTATTATGAGGTGATCGGATGGGCTAATGGTGATTGATGTTTTCCGGAGTTTGACCTGTTTCGGTGACACAAGGAGTCGCGTCTTGGCGAAGGATGGTAATGCGCGCGGGGGTGCCGGGGCCGGTGAGGTATCGTGCCCATGGGCGGCGATGCTGCGCTATTGGTACCTTTACCGACTCGCCGAATGTCCCTAAGACAAGCCTAACACCCTGCAACTAGCGGACGCCCTTTGACAGACGCATCTGCCGGCCTCTCGAAACCCGTCGCCTGCATCTCGGCCGAGAGCGTGCCGGGGCAGGCCATTGCGGACCTGATCGAGGGGGGGCGGCGCTACGCGATGT
>JGI24705J35276_12237731_pt1 | contig 12783 bp, 12 predicted proteins | sample TergutNt197P4_FD_35276 | JGI IMG/M metagenome (IMG submission 35276)
GATCACCGACGGAACGGCGCTCGGCACGGATTTCGAAGTGACATTCGAAATAACCATTAATGCGCCGGAAGGCGGCGACGGTGGTGACGGCGATGGTTCGGACATTGGTGATGGTTCTGACGGCGGCAATGGTTCTGACGGATCAGGTGGTGACGGTGACGGATCGGACGGCAGCGATGGTTCTGACGGCGGCAATGGTTCTGACGGATCAGGTGGTGACGGCGACGGTTCGGACATTGGTGACGGATCGGACGGCGAAGGTACACTTGGATCAGGTGGTGACGGCGACGGTTCTGACGGCAGCGATGGTTCTGACGGATCGGGCGGTGACGGCGATGGTTCTGATGGATCGGACGGCGAAGGTACACTTGGATCGGGCGGTGACGGCGACGGTAACGGAAAGGACTCGCACAAATTGATCTGGATATTCATTCTGTTACTGCTGATCATCATGATCCTTATTGTGGCACACCTCCTGAGGAGCAGGAAGGAAGATGAGACGGAGGACGGGGAAGAGGACTGATCCGACGGCATCGTCAGAAAACAGAACAAAGAGATCAATGCGCCCGTCCGCCGCTAAGCGGCGGCGGGCCAATTTTTATTTTACGAACGTACGGTCATCAATTTTTTCTTCTGCGAACGTCAATGTTCCGGTTATCTTCACAGCATCAGCGATACGGCTGTCCGGCAATTATGCTCCTTATTTTGCGTATTTGCCCGTCATCTATAAAAAACTCCAGCCCATACGCCCGACACATGATAGTTATCGGCGGTTCGTCGTCGCGCGACCTTGCAAAGGAACTTGCCATGATCCTCGAATGCAAATGCATATTGGCGTCATCCACGAGGTTCCCCGACGGCGAATGTTACACAAGGATCGAGGGAGAGACGCTGAACGATGACGTTGTGATAGTTCAGAACACATATCCGGATCAGAATCTGATCGAGATGTTCCTGATACAGGATGCGGCGAAGAGGATGGGCGCGAAGTCCATCACACTCGTGATACCGTATTTCGGGTATGCCAGACAGGACCGCATATTCAAACCCGGGGAACCGGAGAGCGCAAAAGTGATGGCGAAGCACCTTAGCATCGCATGCGACCGCGTGATAACTATAGACATACACAAAGAGACGGTTCTGAAGAACTTCAAATGCCCGGCGACCGATATCAAAGCATCGGGGGCGATCGCCGAGTACTTCGCCGACAAAGGGATCGATATCGTACTGGCGCCGGACGAAGGGGCGGCGGAGAGAGCGAGGGACGTGGGAGAACGTATGGGCGTCCCGCACGACCATCTTGAAAAGGTGAGGCTGTCCGGAACGGAAGTAAGGATAGCGCCGGCGAAGATGGACTGCAGAGGAAAGAACGTTCTTATCGTTGACGATATAATCGCAACGGGCGGCACAATAATGGCGGCGACGATACAGCTCAAAGAGGCGGGGGCGCAAAGCGTCTCCGTCGCGTGCACGCACGGGGTGTTCACCGGGGACTCTATACAGAGGCTCACCGGCGGCAATATCGACGCGCTATTATGCTGCAATACGCTGGAAAGCAAAGTGTCGAACATTTCGGTAGCTTCCACCGTGGCCGAGGAACTGAGGAAAGGGAAGAAGAAAAGGCTGCTTAGGAAGAGCTGATACTATGGGAAAGGACGACAATTTCAGCGAATGGTATAACGATATAGTGGAGAAAGCGAACCTTTCCGACAAAAGATATCCGATCAAGGGGATGAACGTATGGACGCCGTACGGCTGGAAGATCATGAGGTACGTTGACGATCTCATAAGAAAGGAATTGGATGCGACCGGTCACGACGAGGTATGTTTTCCGCTGATGATACCGGAGACGGAGTTCAAGAAAGAGAAGGAGCACATAAAAGGATTCGATTCCGAAGTGTATTGGGTGACGCATGCGGGGCTTAACGAACTGGACGTACGGTTAGTGATAAGACCGACATCCGAGACGGCGATGTATCCCATGTTCTCGTTATGGGTGAGGTCGCACACCGATCTTCCGCTGAAGATATATCAGCTCGTCAACACATTCAGATATGAGACGAAGCAGACAAGGTCGTTCATACGCGTCAGAGAGATACACTTCTTCGAGTCGCACACATGTCACGCGACCGAAAAGGATGCGCAGGAACAGGTGGAAGAGGATCTTGTCATCCTGGAGAAGATAATGGAACGGTTATGCATCCCGTACTCACTGATGGTGAGAACGGAGTGGGACAAGTTCCCGGGAGCGTATTACACCGTCGGACTGGATACGGCGATGCCGAACGGCAGGATGCTTCAGATCGGTTCGATACATCATTACCGCACAAATTTCTCGATACCGTATAACATAACGTACGAGGACACGGACGGGGAGCACAAGAACGTCCATCAGACAACTTACGGGATGTCGGAAAGACTCGTGGGAGCGATGATAGGCGTCCACGGTGACGATAAGGGACTGATACTCCCGCCCCCGGTGGCGCCCGTTCAGGTGGTGATAATACCGATACTTTCCAAAGGGAACGCCGACGCGGTAATAAAAAAGGCGGCGGCGATCGAGAGAACGCTTAAGGATTCCGGTATCCGGGCGAAGCTCGATCTCAGGGACGAGAGACCGGGAAGCAAGTTCTTCGACTGGGAGATCAAAGGCGTTCCGTTGCGTTTGGAAATAGGGATGAGGGACATCGATAACAATGTGGTAACGTTCGCGAGACGCGACAGCGGGGAGAAGGGAACGATATCTTCGGACGATATTGTACCAGGGGTGGAGATGATACTCGAGCTGATAAGAAAGAATATGTACGATAAGGCGTGGAAGATCCAGAAGGAGAACGTCGTCTCCGTCGATTCTGTGAAGGATCTTCCGGAAAGGACGTTAAGGTTCGGATGGTGCGGTTCCGAGGAATGCGGTCACAGATTCGAGGATGAGAACGACCTCAAACTCCTGGGGACGCCGTACATAAAAGAAGGATTCGAAGGTAAATGTATCGTGTGCGGAAGACATACGGATAAAGTTGCATACGCGTCGAGATCGATGTGATCACCGTTCCAGGAAACCTTTCGCTTCCCCGTAGACCCGGTCCGCGGGTTCAAGAGTTACCCAACCGTCCTCTAACGTAAGGATGCCGAAGTTCATACGGTCGGCGAATTTTTTTGTCGCAGAGTCGAATCCTTCGCGGTCTCCGATGCCCGTATCTATTTTCATGACGTAATGATAATCGGCCATCTCGAAGACCATCTTCAGCATAGAGTCGTCCCCGGTGTCCACACCTTTGAACAGTTCCATCCTGCTCAGCAGATCATCATAATTCGTTGCGAATGCGGGTGTGAAATACATTATGCCGGGATATTTTTTCAGAAGGCTGTAATATTGTTTCGTCCCTCCGATCGCGGTGGCGATGCAGTCGTCAACGATCTTACCGTCCTTATCGCGGATTATCGTCATCGGCACCTTTATGTTATCTTTGGCCCAGACGTCGATATCCTTCATCCCGTTGCCGCATAATCCGTAATACAAAGCGATCGCATCCGCGCGTACTTCCATTCTTTTCATCGCCTTTTCCAAGGCGGCCCTGAGGTCCTGCGGTTCCTCGTGGAGCCCGAGGTCCATCATCCATATCACTATCGTGAAACCGTTCTCCTCGATCTTTAACGAACCGTCAAGATATCTTTCCTCATCGATGATCTGATGACGTATATTATTTTTCACAAGTTTCTGTTTAACGCTCTTCGCGTGGCGGTTATCAAGCAGATACACATCGTTTATCTCCTTATCCTTGGCCATGCTGTATATCAGCTCGTCCTCCAGTATCGGGCACGCGATCACTCCGAGAACACCTTTCGCCGTCATCGTATATGTGATACGATGGTCGTATTTAATGTATCAAGCTCATTCCGCATCGCGGAATGTTCCTGATAACACAGGAAAGATTAACCGTGCGCCCGCGTTGAAGGAATGATAAGAATGCCGTTCGAAGAAGACGAATATATTTTTCTCGTGGGTGCCGACGACAGGAAGCATTGGATAAGGGTGTGCTACGGGATGCTCAAGATACCGTCCCTCGGGACGATCGACGGATCGCGGTTCAGAGAGATGGACGACGGAAGCACGATGACGCTGGCCGGATCGGATTTCACCGCATTCCGTCCCGGGACGGCGGACCTGATGGGGTCGCTGGAACGCGGGGCGCAGATAATCGGTCCCAAGGATGCGGCGTCGATAATAATGAACTGCGACATCAAATGCGGCGACCGGGTGCTCGAGGTGGGGGCCGGATCGGGATCACTCACAACGGCGCTGATCAGCGCGGTCGCCCCGAACGGTTCCGTTCACACGCTGGAATTCCGCGAGGACCATGCGCAGCGCGCAACGAAGAACATAAAAAGGACGGGACTGGAAAGGTACTGGAGCTGTCAGATCGGCGACGCAAGGGATGTGAGTATGGACATCACCGCGGATGCGCTGGTGATGGATATGCCGGACCCGTGGGCCGCTCTGAAGAATCTGTCAAAGAACCTCAGGCCGGGAGGGAGGCTCTGCGCCTACGTTCCCAATATGAATCAGATGGAATCCATTGTCAAAGAGTTACGTGCCGAGAATTTTTTCGGTGTCCGCGCGGTTGAGATCATTGAACGCGGCATGGAAGTACATCCCGGGGGCGTAAGACCGTCGTTCGATATGCTAGGGCACACCGGTTACATGGTCTTCGGAAGAAAGAGGGCTTAGGTCCACCACCACTTCGACGTTATCGCCGTCGCCGATGCTGAGCGTCCGTCTCAGATGGAATTTGCAGACGAGTTCCAGCATATCCTCGTAGTGCGACCTTTCGGGAACGACTATGGCGCAATCAAGATTGTGGATCTTCGCTCTGTACGCTATCACCCTGCCGAACGTCCTTCCGTCCTTCTCGAATCCGTCGATGATGTAGCCGGGCATGCTTTTGATAACTTCCAGCCGATCGAGGTCCTCCTTTGCCACTTTTACATTAAGCGTGCCTTCGAACGGCCTGAATCTGAGTTTGTTGAAGAATTGGTCCATGTACTGTTTCTGAGTGATGTAATATCCTCCCTCTCCCATACCGGACGCGATCTTACCGTGCAGTGTAACATTATTGGTGAGTTCGAATATGCGGCGGTATTCGTTATATTCCTTTTTCAGTTCATCCACCCCCGTCTCCGTGATCTTTATACGCTGCCTTCTCGCCCCTATATCGCGTATCAGATATTTCTCATCAAGCAGTTCCAAGATCCTTTTCGACGCGGACTGTTGGCTCATGTCCAGCGCGATGCCTAATTCGCGCGACGAAACGGCAACATAATTGTTAATGCCGCCTAAAAGGGCAATCTTTCTCAAAGCAAACGCGAACTTCTCATCCATCTTGACCTATACGGTATATCAATCTTATTAACTTTACTTTTTATTTGGTTGTGATTTCCAAATTATATCGTTATTTTCCTTATTTTTCTCCATATTAGCATATGTTTCCGCACCCGGATCCGCGTCCTGTCCGAGATACGCCGGACGCGGCGGAACGTGATGTTCCGCGGTCGGAAAGGCAACGGAGCAGAGGATCGCGGCCGTTCCCCCCGCTCCTGAAAAGAAGGGATTTTCTGACAAGTTTATTATAAATTGAAAGTATGTCATAGGAACAAGGTGCAATATATGGATGGAAGACCAAAGAATGTCTTTATCGCTTCGATCTTAGCTCTCTTGGGCGCATTGACGGCGCTGGCGGGGCTCGTCATTTATATGGACATCGGAACAGATGATTTCATAGTGAAAACAGCGTTATACCTGCTGTTGCTGATACTGTTCCTCGCCGTCGCCGGTTCATTATCCAAGGACGGGCAGTGGTCATGGAGATTCCTGATATTCATGGAAGTTCTCTGCGGGGTGTTCCCGGTGGTGGCGTATGTGCTGGAAAAGGTGCCCATTTTCATTGCGGCGGTCCTTGTCGCGCTGGCGTGCCTGATGATCCTGTTCACGGTATCCGGCAAGGCGAGACGCTGGGTCGAGATAGACCGCGTGTGAATCGATCGGATGCAGCACGGACCCGGTATTCCGGCATAAGTACGAGGGCCGCCTTTTACAGGCCCTCGGAGATCTGTTCTCATTTTTAATTTCCCCTGCGGGTCCCCCCGCCGGAGGGACCGTCAGCCGATAGGTCATACGGGACCGATGCAGGGGCCGCACAGGCAGGACAGAGTTCACAGGCCGGGACCGCGCAACACGGTCAAGACCGCCATCTTTTTCTTCGCCGGTACTCCGCCGGCAAGTATCGCGGTCAAAGCATCCGCTGATGAACGAGATAAAAAAGGAAGAACGGCGTTGAAGCCGTTTTATTCTTCGAAGAAGAGCCTTATGCCTTCGATCCCGAGCATCAGGAACAGCATCAGGATGCATGCGGACGCCGCCGCCTCGTAACCGTAGACGATCAGGCAGATTATCGCGGTCGCCAGTATCAGCAGATAGAACGCCGCGAACACCATGCGCTTCCTGACCCAGTCGGATGCGACGATGAACAGCAGCGTTATCGCGCCGAGGATGGCCGCCAGATATTCCGCATATTCCCATATCTCTGCCGCTCCGAGGAACGTCAGTGCTTTCAGGATAAGTACCATTCCCGTCAGGACGGCGAAGAACCCGCTGTACGACCGCAGTCTGCCGCGGGTCATCATTCCCGAACCTACTCCGTAGGCGATAAGGAACAGTCCGCCGAAGAAGCATCCCGCCGAGTAATAGAACGACGTGTCGCCGACGGTCGAATTCCCGAGTAAAAGGCCGGGATCGGTACCGAACGTCCATGACGGGTCCGAGAGTATCGCGAACAGCCAGAAGAACAGGAACGCGGTCATCGACGCCAACGCGGCGAAACCCACTCCGACCTTATGTCTATCCGCCACTCCCCTGCCGTCCGGTGTCGCGATATCCTGCGCACCGTGGTAGACGAACTTCATCCCCTGTAACATGAACAGGAAGAGTATGATGAGCGTTATCACGGTCTCGATGCCGGGCATCCCGGACAGCGGACCTATGTCATAGCCTGCGATGTCGACGGACTCGATGCCGGGCATCCCGAGTATGAAGTAAGTTACAAGCGCGACCAGGATAAGTATGGGCGTTATGACCGCCAATTGTCTGAGGCTGTCCCGCCAGTCATTGACCGCAAGAAGTACCAGACTGATCATCGCCAATCCGAATCCGGTCAAAGCGATCAAGGAATGCGGGTCTCCCACATCCTCCGTGACCACGCCGACAAGAGCGATCATGATCCCGGCTATCACGGCGAACGCGCCGGCGGCCCCAAGTATCTTTTTCTTTTTTGTGAGGACGATAGCGGCACCTGATATCGCAAATAACGCACCTGCGATGATGCAGCCTGCGTTAAAGACCCTGTACGCCATCTGAGAATCAGAGACGCCGAGGTCGCTGAGGTAGTTCGTGCCGAATATCCACGAAATATCGTTCATAGCGGCAAAGAACCAGAACGATGCGAACACGGTCACTGCGATCAAAGCCGTTATCCCGATGAAGACATTCCTTTCTTTCACGAGTGTCATACGAATTTCTCCTGACCCGCGTTAAGCGGGTTCCTTGTGCCACGTTACAACGAACGCAATATTAATGCTTTTCACGCATATTGCGCACGGGCACCCCTATTTTTACTGAATAAATAATAAAAAACTTGGAAAAACTTATTGCGCACCACGCGGTTGCGGAGCACGGAAGCGAACAAATGAGGAACATTTACTTCATCGGCACGGCGGGAAGCGGAAAGAGCTCGTTGGTACGATCGTACAAGGAATGGCTCGATCTTAACGGGATCGATTCCGTTACCGTCAATTTAGATCCCGGGGCGGATTCGTTACCTTACGTTCCGGACGTCGACATCAGGGAATGGATAGATCTTTACGAAGTGATGGACGAATATTCATTAGGGCCGAACGGGGCGCAGGTGGTCTGCGCCGATCTGATGGCGGTGAACATCGGTAAGCTTACGGATGTGCTGGACTCGTTCAGGACGGAATATGCGCTCATCGACACTCCGGGGCAATTGGAACTGTTCGTATTCAGAAATTCATCCAGCGTGATAGTCGAAGCGCTCGGAAAGGAGAGGTCGATGTCGGTGTTCCTGGCCGATCCCATGCTCTGCAGGACGTCCAACGGTTTCATCTCTTCCATGATGCTTTCATCCATAGTTCAATTCAGGCTGCAGATGCCGTCGATGAACATACTGTCAAAATCGGATCTGCTGGATGAGAACGAACTGAACAAAGTATTGCAATGGTTCTCCGACCCGGACGCGTTATACGGGGATATGCTGGATAATGATACTGACCCGCAGACCGTGGTCGGGATGGAACTGTTCAAAGCGATGGAAGGGATCGGAGTTTTCGGGGACATAAGAGCGGTATCGTCCTCGGAATCGTTAGGAATGGAAGAGCTGTACGGGGCGTCGCAGCAATGTTTCTTCGGCGGCGAGGACGCTGACGTGAACTGAAAGGAAAGAATTAAAGGGATCGGTAAAAGGTTTGCGGATCAGGCGAACATCGCGGCCGGAGGTTTGTTTATCCGGTTCTTCTCCGTTTCCATCACTTTGGATTTTGCGCTGTGGAAATCCGACATCGTGACGCATTCCCTGCCTTCGCGGATGGCGAACATCCCCGCCTCGGTGCATATGGATTTTATTTCCGCGCCGGAAGCGCCGTCCGTCATGACCGCAAGCATCTTTATGTCGATGTGGCCGTCGATGTTCATGTATGACGTGTGGATCCTGAAGATCTCCGTCCTTCCCTCGGTGTCCGGAAGACCGATGTCAATGATCCTGTCGAACCTTCCCGGCCTGAGAAGGGCCTCGTCCAATATATCCGGCCTGTTCGTGGCGCCGATTATCTTTATGTTGCTCATCGGTGTGAAACCGTCCAGTTCCGCCAGCAGCTGCATCAGTGTTCTCTGGACCTCGCGGTCGCCGGAGGTGGAACCGTCCAGCCTCTTCGCGCCTATGGAGTCCAATTCGTCGATGAATATGATGCTCGGTGCTTTCTCTTTGGCGAGGTCGAACAGTTCCCTCACGAGTCTGGCCCCTTCTCCGATGTACTTCTGCACCAGTTCGGAACCCACGAGTCTGATGAATGTCGCTTTCGTTGCGTTAGCGACGGCCTTCGCCATTAACGTTTTTCCCGTTCCGGGAGGACCGACGAGCAATACGCCCTTAGGCGGCTCTATCCCCACCTTTTTATACAGTTCCGGACGGAGCAGCGGGTCCTCGACGGCTTCCCGAAGTTCCATCATCTGTTTCCCGAGCCCTCCGACATCGTCGTACGTGATGACCGGTTTGTCTATTATCTCCGCACCCGTCACCACAGGGTCCAACGGGGCCGGCAGAACGTCCATCACGGCAAGCGTCTGCTTGTTCATCGAAACTCTGGAGCCGGGGATCAGATCGTCCTTCGGTATGTATTCCGACACGGAAACAATAAAATCGGGACCGGTCGAACTTTTCACGACAACACGGTTATCCGAAAGAAGGTCTCTCAGAGTGCCGATGATCAGCGGAGGGCTTCTCAGCCTTTCCATCTCCGTCTTCAGCCGTTTAAGTTCTTTCTGCGCCCTGAACAGTTCACTGTCGGCGGACCGCTTTTCCGCTTCTGCGGAATTCATCTCTTCCACAAGTCTGCGGTTCCTGTCCTCCAGGGAGATTATCTTCTCCTTCAGCTCGGACATCAGTTCTTCATAAGTTTCTTTCATGTGCGGACTGCCTCTTTTTATTTTATATCCTATTGGTGCGCATATATTATTAAATTTTCCTGTCTTTATGCCCGTTACTATAAGCATTACGCAATAATATGCGGGACAATTAGATTTAATTATCACAATAGTATCGGGAAAAACGGAGAGATACGATGATCTGCGAATTGTGCGGAAAGGAAGCGGGTCCGACCAGGCCCGTGTTCATCGAGGGTACGAAACTGCATGTGTGTCAGAACTGCATGAGATTCGGCGAGGAATATAAGGCGCAGAGCGGCGGCAAGGCGGCCGCGGGCGCACCGGCGCCGAATGCCACGGTGATAGAGGAAAGGCTGCAGAGGCGCGAGAAAAGGATGCAGACCAGGGACGTATACGCTTCGGCGCAGTCCGTCGAGCTGGTGGAGGATTACGGACACGTGATCAGAGAGGCCCGTATCGCGGCCGGCATGGACCTAGAACAGTTCGCCGCTTCGATATACGAAAAGAAAGGGATACTGGCCAAAGTGGAGGCGAACGATCTTATCCCGGAAGAGAAACTGATGAGGAAGATCGAAAAGGCGCTGAACATCAAGCTGACCGAAGCGGTCCAATCCGGCGGCGGGACGAACAAACAGCAGTCTTCGAAGATGACGCTGGAGAACTTCATCAAAAAAGAATGAACATCGCGTAACGCACATCATCTTTTCGAGATGATGTCATACACCTTGTCCAGATGACCGGAGACATCAACGCCGTTCTCCCTCAGCATAAGGAGAGCGGCTATCTCGATATCCGCGTTGATCCGTTTCTGTATCGAATTTATCGAGATGATGAAATCCTTTCTTTTAATTCCGAGGCCCTCGGCCTCGGCCATCAGTTCCGACAGCATATCGTCTCCAGCCGCCGGTGCGGTACGCACGGCGGACGACGGACGTTTTTCTTTTTTAAGCATATCCGCCGGCGGCCTGAACCCCAGCGGAACGTCGACCGAGCGCAGATCGAACGCCGGTCTGAGATATTCGCCGTCCTTTTCAAGAACTTTCTCCGAGAGGAGCAATGACAGCAGGACCTCCGTGTCGGCGGGAGGCATCCACCTGAGGTCCATGGATATCCCCATAACGAACTCCCTTTCGGTGACCACGCTCTTACCTTTGTTCCTGAAGAATGCGGCGGCCGTGTACTTAAGGAGGCTCACGTTATCACGAAACACGATTCGGTATAAAACCGCACGCATCCATATTTCTGACCAGTTTTAAATACAAGCGGAAATCTCCGCTCTCCCGAGGAGAAAAGATGTCCGGCAAGATCACAGAGGCGATCGTATTTCTGAACGGGGCGCAGATATCGCGCACGGAGAGATTCGAACTGAAGAAGGGGATGAACAAGCTCGTGTTCCGGGACCTTCCGTCCGATATGAACGATAAAAGCGTGACGGCGTCGTCGGACGGAAAATGCAAAGTTCTTTCGGTGACCTGCGGAACGGCATATGCGAAAGCGGCGGACGAACGCATATCGGACCTTTACAAAAAGCTGGAAGAACTGACCGACGAACTGAACGGGGCGCAGAGGCTTCACGGGGTGCTCTCGGAAGAGGAGGACCTGATAAGAAAGAACACGCAGACGCCCGCCGGAAAGATATATCGATCGAATGATATGAAAGAAGCGGTCGCATTTTTCAGAGAACGCATGGCATCCTTATGCGCCGAGAAGATGGCGTCGGAAAAGAAGATGGAAAGACTGTCGGAAAAGATATCGGACATCCGGACGCAGATAGGTATAAGCGACAACGAGAGAAGAAGGTCCCACGCTGAGATAGAGGTACATTCGGATGACGGAACGGGATCGGAACTGACGATATCGTATTACACAAAAAGAGCGGGCTGGACGCCGTATTACGACATCAGGGTGAAGGATGTCGACAGTCCGGTGTCGATATCGTCCAAGGCCACCGTCCGCCAGAGCACGGGAGAGGATTGGAATGATGTTTCCCTTGTACTGTCGACCGGAGACCCGGCCGTCGGAGGGAACGCTCCGGAGCTAATGCCGTGGTACATCGATTTCTATGAGCCCAACGTGACCAGGTCCCGTAAGAACAAAGCGGAATTCCAGGAGTTCAACGTCGACGTGCCTATGGCGATGGAAGCGGTCTCCATGAAAGGATTCATAAGCGATCCCGAGGACGAGAGGGTAGGACCGTCCGAGAACGTAACGAGCGTCGAATATACGATGAGAACGCCGTATTCGATACCGTCGTCGGACGACGGAAGGTCCGTTGATATAGCGTCATACGAACTGGAAGCGGAATATGTTTACAAAAGTGTCAGAAAACTCGAGAAGGATGTGTTCTTGTTAGCGTCGGTGAAGCAATGGGAACATCTTAACCTGATCGCCGGAGAGGCGAACATCTTCTTCGACGACAAGTTCGTCGGTACGACGTTCATCGAACCCCGCAAAGCGGAGGAAGGACTGAAGATATCTCTGGGCCGCGATAAGAACATCATCGTTACGAGGACAAGAGGAAAGGATCAGACCGCCGCGGGGATGATGTCGCAATCCGTGAAGGTAAGCAGAGAATGGACGCTTACGGTGAAGAACCTGAGAAAGCAGAAAATAAACATAGTCCTCGAGGATCAGATACCCGTGTCGGTGAACAAGAGCATCGTCGTCGATCCGGTGACCATATCCGGCGCCGCACACGACAAAGATAAGGGAAAGCTCGAATGGGAACTGACCTTGGAACCGGCGGAAACGAGATCGTTCCAAGTGAGATATACGGTCTCGTACCCGAAGGACAGGACGGTGCTGCTCGAGTGAGACCGAACTGGGAACAGCGGAAAAAAAGAGACGGTCCGCCGGTCCGCGGCACAGGCGCCGCCCCCCTTCGGGATACAAAATCTTTATAAGGGGGTGCCTAATATCAGACAACTCCCGTATGGTGAACTTATGAAGTACACAAGATTCGAGAAGGCAAGGATCATCGGTGCGAGAGCGCTTCAGATATCGTTCGGAGCGCCCGTTCTCGTTGAATATCCGGCGGAACTGCTGGACCCGAT
>JGI24705J35276_12237728_pt1 | contig 12771 bp, 8 predicted proteins | sample TergutNt197P4_FD_35276 | JGI IMG/M metagenome (IMG submission 35276)
TCCCCCGGAATCCGTGTAGACCTCACGGGCATAGTGCAACAGTTTTGCCATGTCGATATAGCCGACCGGACCGATCACCTGCAGCCCGTTCAGCCCTACCCCCATGCGGGAAGCGGCCTGACGGGTGCGCGGGTGCAGCGGCAGGACGACAGGGTGGCTTTGCGCCCGCTCACGCAAAAACTCAATCACGGCACGCAATTGGTGCGGGTCATCAGTGTTCTCAGCGCGATGGACAGTTGCGAGCGCATAGCCGTGCGGCTCGAGCCCCAGGTCCGAAAGGAGGCTTGAGCTCCTTTCCGCCTTTTCGATCGCGAACAAGGTCGCATCGTACATCACATCGCCGACGTGGTGGACGCCTTGGATGACGCCTTCGGCAGCGAGATTAGCAACCGCTGTCGTCGTCGGACACAAGTGCAGCGTCGACAAGTGGTCGGTGACAAGCCGATTGATTTCCTCCGGCATGCGCCGATTGAATGACCGAAGCCCGGCCTCGACATGCGCGACCGGGATGTGCAGCTTGGACGCCGCCAGCGAGCCAGCCAGCGTCGAATTCGTGTCACCATAGACAACGACCCAGTCGGGCTTTTCCGCAACCAGAACGGGCTCGATCGCGATCAGCATGCGCCCGGTCATGTCGCCGTGACCGCCACCGTGGATATCCAGCTGATGCACCGGCTTGGGGATGTCCAGCTCGTCAAAAAAAACGTCCGACATATTCGGGTCGAAATGCTGGCCGGTATGAACCATCACCTCCGAGAGCCCATCCGTCTCGCGGATAGCACGGCTGACGGCTGCAGCCTTGATAAACTGGGGCCGCGCCCCAACGATGGTGAGAACTTTCAGTGTCATCAGGAATACCTGCCGACATCAAGCACATGAGCAAGGTGATTTCTCATGCAACCGAGGATGAGTTCGCGACTTTCCCGCGTCCAGTCGATCGTTCGCCTGAGGCCGTCCTCATGCGCCACGGTCGCGACGAACCCGAGTTTCTCACGGGCCTTGGCCGGATCGCCAAAGCGTTGCCCGGACCTGTCCCAGTCCCGCGCCGGCATCAGCGCGATCGGCGTCTTGTTGCCGGTGATGGAATTGATGCGGGTCGCTAGTTCGAGAATGCTGGTTTCGACACCGGAGGCGAGGTTATAGATTTCCCCAGGGTCGCCCGACAGCGCGCAGGCCATCAATCCTCTCGCCATGTCCTCCACATAAATGAAATCGCGCGATGCGATTCCGCCATTCTCAACAGGCAGCGCCTCGCCGTGCAGGGCCTTCCATATGAAGGTCGGAGTCACGTTTCGCCATACGGTGTGCACCGTTCCCCGCCAGCGGCCGGCGCCGAGGATTTCGCCCGGGCCGTACACATTCTGGAACCGCGCCTTCACAAACGGCAATTTGTATCTGGCAAAGTAATAATTGCCGTACATCTCGCCGATCAACTTGGATATCGAATACGGACTGTCGTGAAACAAGGAAACAGGCGCATCCTCTTTCGTGGCCGACGCCCCTTCGAACGTCTTTTCGGCCACGGCACAGCCCGCCGCCGCGTACACCACCTTCCGCAGCGAGCGGATGTCCTTGAGCCTCTCAAACAGCTTCAGGCTTGTGAGCGTATTGTTCTCATGATCAGCGAGCGGATCTGCTATCGATGATTGGTTCCCATGATAGCAGGCAAGATGGAATGCATAGTCGAGATCTGTCGGCAGCGCGGCAAGAACCGTGTCGTCGGTAATGGATCGTGAAATGAATTCGATCCGCTGATCATCCGGCACATTCGAAGCATCTGCCGACAACAGATTGTCAACAATCACGACGCGCGCCGGCGCCTGCTCCAACAGTTTTCTGACGAGATTTGACCCGACGAAACCGGCCCCGCCGACGACCAGTATAGTCGCTCCGTTGAAAGAACTCATCTTCAGCCCTTGGGTGCAGCCAGATGGCTATAGATATCCGTTACGCCGTGCGCGTCATACCACGACAGCAGCCGTCGGATCGTTTCATCAAACGGCACTTTCGCTTCCCAGCCGAGAACCCTTTGCGTCCTGCTCGGATCCGGGACGACCGACGGCACGTCGTCATCCCCGACTGGCACTACTTTTACGTCTGGGTCGGCGGGCAACCCGAGGTGCGACCGCACCAGATCGTAGATCTCCTTGATGGAATGGCCTCTGCCGCTTGACACATTGAAGACGCCGCTCGGCGCATTGTCGGCCATAGCAAGGTCCGCTGCAGCAACAAAATCGGACATATCGAGGAAATCGCGGTACGCATCCGTACAGAAGCACGCTTGCCCCGACTTCAGCCGTTTATAGAACGTCGGAATCGGACCTATCGCCAGACGTGGGCCGGTGACGTTTGCAAGCCGCAATGAGAGGAAAGGCAGGCCGCTCATCGCCAGATACTGCTCACCCGCGACCTTCGAGATGCCATAGCTCGTGAATGGTCGCAGCGGGTGATCGACCGGAATAGGCGAACTCTCCGGACGGCCATAGCACAAGACGGTCTGGAAATTTACGACGCGGCGAACTCCCGCCGCGCGAGCGGCCTCGATGACGTTTGCGGTCCCCTCCACATTCGTCGCGATGTCCTCGCGCCAGTCGGCGGGATCCTTGTAGGAAGCCGCCGAATGAACCAAGTGTGTTGGGGCAAACTCGGCAAAAGCCCGTGCCACCAGTTCGCGATCGGCGATTGAGCCTTCGACAAGCCTCAACCGGGGAAGCGTCGGAACAAGCTCGCGCTTGCCGGTCGCAAAGTTGTCGATGACGAGAATCTCGTGACCCTGCGGCAGCCAGTGCTCAATGAGGTTGGAGCCGAGGCAGCCAGCACCGCCGGTGATAATGATGCGCATCGCCGTTCTCGATCAGGTCGTGCGAATTTCCGCACGCGCCTCCTTCAGGTGCGTGTAGCCGCCGACGACGCCTTCCCTCTGCCAACGGTCGACCGACATGCGGGCGATTTCATCAAGCGATGTGAATTCGACCGCACCGAAATCCTTGAACGTTCGCTCGGGGTCAAGAAGGATCGAAGGTGCATCGTCCGGACCGAGCGGTTTGACTTCCGGCTCCGGATAGTCGTTGATCTTCATCGCCCGCACCACCGAGTCGTAAAGCTCCTCGATCGCCACATCCTTGCCCGACGAGAAATGGTACGTGCCACGACCGACTCCGTCGGCAGCCTTGACGACGACGCGGGCGAGGTCACCTGCATAACAGAAGTCCCGACGAGCCGGTGTGACGAAGCATTTCTGCCCCCTGGACAGCCGGCCATAGAAGATCGGAAGCGGACCCGACACGTTTCGCGGCCCGATTACATTGGCCAACCGGAACGTCACCCAGTCGACGCCGGAAAACTGCACGTAGTTCTCGCCGGCCGTCTTCGAGATCGCATAACTTGAATTGACGGGATTGATCGGATGATCGAGCGGGATCGGAGACTGCAGCGGCTTCGTGCCATAACAAAGAGCTGTCTGGAAGTAGACCAGACGAGACACTCCGTGGATCTTGCAGGCCTTGGCGATGTTGGCCGTTCCGACTGCGTTCACCAATGCGTCCGTGCTCCAGTCCTCCGGATCCTTGTAGGAGGCCGCAGTATGGATGACGATCTCCGGCCGAAAATCCGAAAATAGTCGATTGATCAGGTCGGCGTTCGCAATCGTGTCCTCGACCAGCGTCAGGTCCTCATGTTTGGTCAGGTTGTCCGCCCGACCGGTCGCGTAGTTATCAATTGCGACCACCTTGTCGCCGCGTGCCAGCAGCATGTCGATAACTGTTGATCCGACCTGTCCGGCTCCGCCGGTCACAAAAATCTTCATGCATCCTATCCCGACTGAGAAGTTGCCAAGTGCCTCTACGCATCGACCATCGCGCGGAATTCAGCGGCTCTATCATGGAACCTCTGGTGCCAGAGTTCCAGACTGAGAAGTCCCCACGTCTTTCTGGAAAACCGGGACTGCTCGCCAAATTGCGAGAGAACGATATCGCTATTGAAGAACGGTCGATGCTTTAGCCGCTGCTCGGCAAAGATGTCCAGGACAAAGGACTTCAGGTCACCGTCAAACCACTCTTTCAGCGGCACGGGAAAGCCCATTTTATCCCGGCGTTCGATCAAGGCCTTGGGCAGGGTATCTTGATACGCGATCTTCATAAGATGCTTCATCTGTCCTCCCATGAATTTTACATCGGCAGGTACGGAGGCCAGAAACTCGACGAGCGGATGGTCGAGCAGCGGCACTCGGCTTTCCAACCCATGCGCCATGCTCATACGGTCTTCGACGTGAAGCAAAGCCGGCAACAGGCACTTGAAGTCAAAGTGCGTCATTTTGTCGAAATACGCCTCTTTCTTGACGTTGTCCTGATTGTTGAAGATCGCCCGGAAGGACTCGAAGACGCCGCTCTTATTCAGTGCGCTCCAATCGACCTCACCTACCATGTCGGTGGAGCGATCGACCAACCGAAAATATCTCCGGTCAAGGTCCTCGAACAGACCCTCCCGCCAAAACTCCCTGATCATCGGCTTGTATTCGCGCAGCAGCCCGAGGTTCGGCACGATCGAATCGATCGTCACCACGTAATTGCCATTTCGATAGGTGCCGTCGATCGCCGCCTTGATGCACTGCTCAAAGTAGGCGACCATATACCGGGCGTAGCCGCCCAGAAGTTCGTCGCCCCCCTGCCCGCCGAGAACGACCTTGAGGTGTTTCGCCGCGAGTGCGGATACCATGTACTGGGGGAATGAGCCTGGCCCGGCGACCGGGAAGTCCAGATGATAGATCACGTCGCCGATATGGCTGCGGAAGTCATCGGCGGTAATGTCGACCATATGAAGGGACATGTCCGCCAGCTCCGCGACCGTCTTGGCGTAATGGCTTTCGTCATAGCCGGGATACTCCAGGAAGCGGCCATGGAATGCGTCGCGGCTGCGGTGGTCGAGTTTGGCGGCCAACAGCGCAACCAGGCTCGAGTCGAGACCGCCCGAAACGTAGCCCCCCACCGGCACATCCGAGCGCATGTGCACGCGCATCGAATCGGAGAGGAGTTCGGCAAACCGGCGCTCAAAGTAGATCGGGCTGTGGTCGAAATCGACGTCGTATTGAACGTCCCAGTATCGCTTCGTTGAAAACGATCCTTTCTCTACGCGGAGAGCATGCCCCGGCAGCAGGGTCGATATTTTCTTGAATAACGTCTTCTCGCCGATCGTATATTGAAAGGTCAGATATTCGCTCAGCGCATCGGCATCGGTGTCGACGTGGTCCAGAAACGGCAGCAGTGCTTTCGCCTCTGAGGCAAAATAGAGAATCCCATTTTGTACCGTGTAATGGAACGGCTTGATCCCGAACCGGTCGCGCGCCGCAAATAGCTTCTTGTTTCGCTCATCCCAGATCGCGAACGCAAACATGCCGCGCAAATGATCGACACAGCCCTCGCCCCAGCGATCATACGCCGCCAGGATGACCTCGGTATCGGAACTAGACTTGAACGTCCAACGGTCGGAGAGCTGCTGCCGGAGCTCGATGAAGTTGTATATTTCCCCATTATAGGAAATGACCGTCCCACTCGGCGCATGCATCGGCTGCGCGCCGGCCGGCGTCAGATCGATGATCGCAAGGCGTCGGTGGACCAGCCCAACGCGCCCGACATCATCACTCCATGAGCCAAAACCATCGGGCCCACGATGGGCGATCAATGTTCCCATGGCGTCAAGCGATGCCCTTCCGCGAACGACGGGAAGACCAGCCAGGGACACAAAACCTGCGATGCCGCACATGGACTAAGCTCTTTTCCTAACGGGTGGATTGACTTGTTGGACAGCGAAAAAGCCGACAAGGACCTAGAGAACAACGCCAAAAACACGTCCCCAGATGCCGATATTCACAATTCGCCACGCTGTAAAATCAAACGGTCGTTCCCCAGCCAGCATCTGCTGCGTGAGACGGCGGGTGTTCTCACGATGCAGGAGGCTTGGAAACTGCCTCAGAGTATCCTCTACGCCGTCCTCGACTGCCTTCCGAAGCGGCCCCCTGAACCAAATCTGCTCCGGCGTGGCAAAGCCGAGCTTGTCACGACGATTTACCACCTGTGGCGGAAGTACATCGGCCATCGCGCTGCGGAGCACGCGTTTGGTGTCGCCGTGGAGAATCTTGTGAGAATCTCCAAGTGCAATAGAAAATTCGACCAACTGGTGATCGAGAAATGGAACACGAGCCTCGATACCATGAGCCATACTGTTACGATCTTCCCAGTGCAGCAGCATTGTGAGATTCGAGCCCTGGGTCAAGGCCACGCAAAGGTCTCCAATCGATTGAACCGGCCCGAGACCTATCTCGGCCAGTGCGGTCGAGAAGGCATCGCCCGTGTCGCCGATCGCCCTGAACGCATCTGAGACCAACCAGTCGGGCGTACCGGGCATCTTCCTGCCCCGTCCAAGCAGCCTTCTCGGAAGAAACGGCACCGACAGATCCCGAAGCTGCTCAACATAGGACAGCCCATGAAAGGCGCGGCGTTCGCGCAGCGCGCGCGCAAGTGCCGACCATTTCCGACGGCGGACGAGGTCTGCCATGTAGTAGTAGAAGCCACTGTGATAGCCAGCAAGTTGCTCATCAGCCCCTTGACCGTCGAGCATCACCTTGACGCCGGCGGCCTTGGCGGCGGAAAAGACAGTCCACTGCGCAAAGATACTTGTACTCCCGTATGGCTCGTCCTGGTGCCAAGTGATCTTCTCGGCCTGCGCGATTGCATCATGTACCGTTGGATAGACGTAGTGCGGATTGCTCTTGGTGGAAGCCACAACCGCTTCCATGAAAGGCCGCTCGTCGACTTCCTTCTCCTTATAGCAGGCACTGACGGTGTTGATGGGCGCATTCACATTCTGCTCCCGCAACAGACGATCCATCAGGCAAACAATCGACGAACTGTCGAGACCGCCGGATAGACACGAGCCAACCGGAACGTCCGACCGTAGATGCATTTGCACGCTTTTGGCCAGAAGATCGCGAAATCTTGCTCCGGCCTCCTGCTCGGACAGCCTGTGTTCACCAAGCTTCAATATGTCATACCAACGTCGAACAGGTAGAGTCTGCCCCGGAGCCCACCTTGCAAGATCCAGCGTGATGCATTCGCCGCCGCGCAACTGCTGCACATCTGCAAACATGGTCTGCGACGTATGCTCACTGATACCGGAAGCCAGGAAATCCCGGATGCGGGCGACGTTCATCCGGCGACCGACTCCAGGCAAACTCAGCAATTGCTTGATCTCTGAAGCAAACGCAACTCCTTGCGGCCCCGCCGCCAGGTACAGAGGTTTGATACCAAACCGATCACGAGCTGCGAACAGCTGTTGCTCACGCGCGTCCCATATCACGAAGGCGAACATCCCCATGAGGCGGTGCAACGCATCCTCGCCCCACTGCGCATAGGCGGCAACAAGCACCTCGCTGTCGCTGTGGCTCGTAAAGACGCACCCCAACGTCTCTAGTTCACGCCTCAGTTCGACGTAGTTGTAAATCTCACCATTGAAGACCAGCCAGTAGCGCCCGCCGGAATAGGACATCGGCTGGTGCCCGGCCTCGCTCAAATCAATGATGGCCAGTCGACGATGCCCAAGCGCGAGCGGCCCCCGCCTGGTATTGAAGACATTCCACCCCTCACCATCCGGCCCGCGATGGCCGACGATATCGATATTGGCCTTGTCGGGCGGGAAGCCAAGCGACGCGAAAATCCCGCACATGATCGCTAGCCCGCTTCAACCAGCGACGTTAGCGCGGCGACGAGTTTAGCGCTCTCCCGCTCCCAACACAGTTCCCGTGCTGCAATCAATGAATTGCGTTTGTACCGATCAATCTGCTCCCGGGACAGTTCATTGATCGCCGTGGCAATAGGTTCGGACGCCACCTCAGCGAACGTCGAACCTGTTTTGTGCTCTGAGACGAGCGAAGCCATCTCTGTTCGCCGGCTTACACACAAAGCGAGTCCCGCCATCGCGTACTCGAAGAACTTGTTGGGAAGAGCAAATTCATTGTTTAGCGAATGGCCTGGCAGGGCGACGAAACCGACATCAAACTCGGCCGCTCTACGAACAAGTTCAGTCATCGGAACTGGCGGAAGCAAGAACACGCGCGACTGCAGGCCGGCCTTCTCGATCCGCTCACGAAGCGATGCAATGTAGCCTTCAGAACCGGGTCCACGAATGTAGAACTGACGATCAAGCGCCCAACTTGGAACACCATCAATAGCGGCCTCGAGTCCTCGGCCCGGCGAGACGACCCCGTGATAGAGTACGCGAACGACCTCCGGTGTAGGCCGGAACGGCACCTCAATGTAGCTCGGCATATTCCTTATCGTTATTGCAGGGCGTGGAAGCCGGTAAATCTCCGTGATCCGGTCGGCAATACCGGACGACACGGCACTAACCAGCCTGGCCTCCTTGATGAATTTCTTCTCCAAGGCTGCCACGATCGGCTTTTGGGCTACTCGCCAGACCCAACGCTCCTGATACTCCTCAATCGCGAATTCGTGGGTGTCGTAGACATAAACCCCGCCATTCTCCGTTGCGAGGCGGGCCGCAATCGGAAGCGTGACCCAGTCATTTGCAAGCCATATGTCACACTTCAGTGCTTTTGCCTTATCATAGAGATCATTGACACCGATGATCCAGGACCAGAAGATCCTGTCAGCGTAGGCAGGCTGTAACCTGCAAAGCTGCGCACCAGCAGTGATAAGCAACCTGGTAGCAAATCGCGCGGGAGAACGGCCTAGAATTTTCGTCGCAACGGAATTCGCTGCCGCGACCGCTCGCTTCATGCTGCGCTTGGCAGCATCAAGCCCAGGCCTCTCAGCCGGCAAATTCTTCTCGATCCTGCCCATAACCGAACCGGGCGTCTTGGGAATTGAACAGTTCTCGTTGGGATTCGAAAGGACCATGCTGCCGGAGTTCGTCACGTTGGGCACGGGCGCCGGCACGACTGTCCAACCAACGTTCTCGTCCCTCTCGTCGTCCGCGCCAATCGCAAAAACCTCGAAGCCGCTGGCCTGGAGCAACTCACACTGACGACGCACTCTGGGATCATCAAGGATGCGAGAAAGCGCGATGACACCGATCCGGATTGGCACAGAGGTCACAGATCTCTCCACATCTTGGCTGGGCGATCGTTGCTGCAAGGTCGTATTCCTGCCTGGAGCTCGATGCGCAAGTCTAATTGATGTGCTTCCGGAGCCAAGCTACCAAAGTATACCGGAAAGACTTCGGCAAGCTGCGCCACAATCGTCGGCGCAACCACGTGCCCCAGACGCCATCAAATTTTTCCAAGGCAGGGGGCAGCGGATCGCTCGCACCCAACAGAATTGGCGAAATCGGAAGCGTGTCTCCGTGACGCTGCCGATGCTCGCTTGCCACCGATATCCAGTCCAGGTCAATACGCCCCTTATCTGAACACCTGCCCATCTCGGCCACGCGGGAGAGCACGGGAGGAGCAACAACGTCCCAGTTGTAGCGCTCTTCAAAGAAACGTCGAGCCCGCGGCCCCATATCCGTCAATTCAGATCGATCAGCGTTGATGCGATCAATCAGCGAGGCAAATTCCCGTGGATTCGATATGTCCACTACATAGCCAATTTTCTCGCGCTCAACAATTCCGGACACATACTCAGTCCGGCTCGAGATGATAGGCAAGCCACCAGCAGCGTATTGCGACAGTTTGTTTGGACAACAGAACCGATTGTTCAGATTGATCGGCTTATAGGGAATCAAGCCAATATGCGCGTCAGCCGCCGTGGCAACAAGCATCGATTCCGAAACGGCGCTTGGAAACGAGACTCGGTCCGGTCCAAGCCCCAACGATTGGGCCACTTTCATCAAAGTTTGTCGACAGGGGTTATCCGGTCCTTGGAGAATGAGATGTGCATCCGATTTCACAAGAGCAAAGGCTCTTATCGCCTCCTCCAAGCCGCGATCTTCCGAGAAGCCGCCCAAGAAAATGACCTTCAAAGGCCCCGGCTGCGAGCGTTTCCGGAATAGGGACACGAGATCAACGCCATCACCATCCGTCAATCGGGCACAATTCGGAACCGTCAAGAACTCGCAGCCATATTCGTCGCCCATGATCTTTGCGAGTTGGGGAGAAACAGTCAGGCGCAGATCCGTCGACTTGCTCAATTGCCGTTCGATCCCAATCCAAAATTCAATCTCCCAGTATTGAAAACTGTGGAACGAGAACGGCCAAAACTCGTGTGCATCGAAAACACAGAAGCTGCCCACTTCATCTGCCAAGATTGCAGCAGACGGCAAGGTCTCAAGATCCGCAGCCACAACGATGTCGGGCGTCCCCATCCTCTGCATTGCTTCCAGCAGGGCGGAATTCGTATTCACCATGTAGCCGCATAATGAGCGAAATCTCGCCAGATCCTCGGGAGTCGCCCCGTGTGCCCCAAGCCGATCCAGCAAGATACCCTCCGGCAACATCGTATAACCGGCGAGACTTCCTAAAAGCCCGCGCGCAGCCGAAAGTCCGGCGACCAATTGTCCCGTAGAAGGCACCCATGCACCATTGTGTTTGGTGCGTTCAACGCGCACAACATTTATGCCTTCGCTCGTCAACTCGTGAGTTGGACCGTCTCCGACTTCGCCGGATCTATATGTGCCTATTACATAAACCTCGTGAGTTCTCGCCAACGAGGAGGCAAACCAACCAATTCGAGGATCGGCGGTAGGCTCATGAGCAGCCGTCACAAATGCGACCGGACGGTCGGACGATATTGATCGCCGGCTCGTGCTGACTCGCCCGCCTGGCAAAAGGCCCTTTTTCTCCCACGCCCGCTCGATAACATCATCAGCTTGAGCAACAAACGTTTCATACCAATTGCGCTTGTCGAGTATCACTTCCTCGAAAGTCGCTCGCGCCATCCGCGAGCACGCAGCTTCGTCTCGAATGAAATCGAAAGCCTCGTCGATATTCCCCAGGTCGCGCCGAAGCGGCATGAAGTGCTCATGGGGCTTGAATATTCCTGAATAGTTTCCCTCGTAGAGAAGTTGCGCGGCCCCTGCTGCAGCGGACTCAAAATGCCGCGGCGATATTTGCGCGTAGAAAACGTTGTCTTCGAATTTGTGCAAATAGGCCTCGTGAGCGGCCAAGTAATACCGTTCGCAAGCCGGATCGTCTTCCGGATGCGCCGACTCATATTCGCGACACCATTCCGCCACCTTGCCGTCGAAGTCGAAGAGATTTGAACCTGACTCCACTCCCAAGACCACTCGCGAACGGGAAAGGAAGCCCGCCCATTCATCTCCATATATACGATCTTCCCATCTGCTGGAGATATCAACCCGAAGGTCGTGACCCGATAATGCTCGTGAAACATCATAGCCAATGCCGCGCTTCTCATAGCCTAGTCGACCAAATTCGAGCGGCTGAATGGAGCCACGATAACTGACATCAATGTCGCGAGAGCACTCGTTGAGACCGCGTCTCATGTTTAGCGAGACATAGCCCGTCAGCACTTGCACCAATTCGCAACCACCAATGGTTGCTCGGGGGTATACCTTCCCGTGCTCACTGGACGGAACGCAAGTAAAGAGCAGATCGAAACCTTTGTCCCGAACAAACTTTGAAAAGCGCAACGCGGTGACTTGCTCGTCCTGCTTCATCAGCACCTTGACGCCTTCGTAAGAAGGAAAGTCCCTCTTAAGGCCTTCGTCCAACATCTCCACGTTTGAGGCGGAGTAGCTGACCGTCGGATGGACAATCACGGCATCAAAATCGTCGAGCAGGAGCGAATGCGGAAGACGCAACGCCCCCCCACGGTTTGGCCACAGATTTAGAACTGTCACCTCGTGACGGCTATGGAGCTGCCACGCGGCTAGGCTTTCCGCGATGGTACCGATTCCGCACGGGTCAAAAAACGCGATCAGAAGGAGCGATCTGTCCTTCTTTCCGTTTGGTCGTTCGCCAGGAACTGGCCGGGAGCTGTTGGAGTACAAGACTAGCCTATTCTTATGTTTATCTGCCGGTATTTAAGCGTTACCGTTTCAATTTCTGGCAGCGGACAGTATTGGAGCCCTCGTTGGAGGATCCTTTATCGAGCAACATCAAACCAGCATTCCGACCGCAGCTACGCACGCTACACCGCCTCGAACAAATAACATCCATCCACCCCCGCCCGCTGGCCGTCCGACAGAGGAAGGGCGAATTCATCAAAACGGAGACCTGTCAGGAACTCTCTGCTTTCGCGCGGCAATCTCTGGTCGAACACGGCGGCGTGCATTTTCGGCAAATGCATCATTTCCCAAGCTGCGACCGCGCTTCCATACCTCAGCAATTTGAAACCGAATGATTCCACCAGCGACTGGAAGGACTTTCTCGAATACGCACGCGAGATCGGACAGTCTAAACCATCCGTCGACCGTTGGAAGGCCTCCTCTGGAGAGAGACCCGCAAATTGCCCTTGTTCAATTTGGAGCACAAATGGAACATAGAGATGAAACCATATGCTGTCACGGTTATAGACCATGATCTGAGCGCGTCCACCCGGCTTCAAAATCCGCCGAAACTCACGTAGCGCCGCTTCCGGCTTTGCCATATGATGAAGCACCCCCGAGCTGTGAACTAGATCAAACGCTCCATCCGCGAAAGGCAATTCCTTCTGCTCGATGTCCATCTGCAGTAGCTCTGCCTGAATACCATGAAGAGCCAGCCTAACCTGTCGTCCGTTAAGAAGCCCATTTGAGCGGGATTGGCAGGACGAGCAATCGTGACAATACGGTCAGGATTATGCGCAACAGAAGCCTCAG
>JGI24705J35276_12237726_pt1 | contig 12766 bp, 10 predicted proteins | sample TergutNt197P4_FD_35276 | JGI IMG/M metagenome (IMG submission 35276)
GCAACACGGTCGGCGACTTCGTCATGATCAACGCCATGATGATCCAGCTCTACCAGCCCTTGAATTTCATGGGCATGGTCTATCGCGAGATCAAGCAGGCGATCATCGATATCGAGAAGATGTTCAACGTGCTGTCGCGCGATCCCGAGGTCAAGGACGCACCCGGCGCAGGGCCTCTGGTCGTGACCGCGGGCAATGTCCGCTTCGAGGATGTGCGCTTCGCATATGAGGCGGAGCGCCCGATCCTGAAAGGCATCGATTTCGAGGTGCCTGCGGGCAAGACGGTCGCCATCGTCGGTCCCTCGGGGGCCGGCAAGTCGACCATCTCGCGACTGCTGTTCCGCCTCTACGATGTTTCCAGCGGCAAGATACTGATCGACGGCCAGGACATTCGCGACGTCACGCAATCCTCGCTACGCGCTTCCATCGGAATGGTGCCGCAGGACACCGTGCTGTTCAACGATACCATCCGCTACAACATCCGCTACGGCCGCTGGGATGCCACCGACGCCGAGGTCGAAGAGGCGGCGCGTCTTGCGCAGATCGACGCCTTCATCCGCATGGCGCCGGCAGGCTATGAAACGCAGGTCGGCGAGCGGGGCTTGAAACTGTCTGGCGGCGAGAAGCAGCGGGTGGCGATCGCGCGCACGGTCCTGAAGGCGCCGCCAATCCTCGTGCTCGACGAGGCGACCTCGGCGCTCGACAGCCATACCGAGCACGAGATCCAGGGGGCGCTTGACCGCGTTTCGCGCAACCGCACGTCGCTTGTGATTGCGCACCGGCTCTCCACAATCGTCGGGGCTGACGAGATTATCGTGCTGGACCAGGGCTGTATCGCCGAACGCGGGAGCCACGCGGAGCTTTTGGCATCGCGCGGCCTTTATGCCAGCATGTGGAACCGGCAGCGCGAAGCTGAGGAGGCCCGGGAGAAGCTCGCCCGCATCGACGAGGACAACGACGCGCCCAACCGCGAACCGCCCCCGGTCGACGATATTCTCACGACTCCGGCGGCCGCCGAGTGACCTTGTCGCAAGTGATCTTGTCGGAGCTCCCAACTCTGTCCTAATTCTGTCCCGGCGCGCCGCCTATGAGGCGCGCCACCCGCTCCCGCAGGGGGAGAGGGCAACTTTTTCGGCGATAGCAATGTCCATTATGAACTCAATCCGCCAGCAAATGCCGCCGATCCACCAGGAAGGCTACCCGTTCATCGGAGGCTTTGCGCTGGCAACCCTGATCCTGTTCTGGATCTGGGCTCCGCTTGGCTGGATCGGCGTCGTGCTTACGGTCTGGTGCGCCCTGTTCTTTCGCGATCCGGCGCGGGTTACGCCGCAACGCGAGGGACTTGTGGTTTCGCCGGCCGACGGTCGCGTCTCGATGGTGGCACCGGCGGTGCCGCCCGCCGAACTGGGCCTGGGCGACCGGCCGCTGCCGCGTGTCTCGATCTTTATGAGCGTGTTCAACTGCCACGTGAACCGCAGCCCGGTCTCGGGGCGGATCGATCGTATCGCGTACCGCCCTGGTGCCTTCATCAACGCCGAGCTCGACAAGGCGAGCGAGGATAATGAGCGCAACTCGCTCATCATCTCTTCATCCCAAGGTCGCATCGGCGTGGTTCAGATTGCGGGCCTGGTGGCGAGGCGGATCGTCTGCTTCGTGCGCGAGGGCCAGTCGATGACCGCGGGCGAACGGTTCGGCCTGATCCGGTTCGGATCGCGGCTCGATGTCTATCTGCCGGAGGGGGCCAAAGCGCTGGTTTCCGAAGGGCAGACCGCGATCGCCGGCGAGACGGTGCTGGCCGATCTCACGCTGGATGATCCGGGGCGGACCTTTCGCCAAAGCTGACATGAAGGTAATTTTGTAGGGATGCGACCTGCGCAATGGCGGAACCCGGCCGCACTTGCTATATGAGCGTGTCATGATGCCCTACGATCCCCGACACTCGGAATCGCGCCGGCGGCGGTTTGGCCCGATCCCGGTGCGCATGCTGGTGCCCAACTTCATCACTTTGCTGGCAATTTGCGCCGGCCTGACCGCGATTCGCCTCTCCACCGAGGGCAGGATGGAGCTTGCCATCGGCGCGATCGTGTTTGCGGCCGTCCTTGATGGCATCGACGGCCGTGTCGCGCGGCTTATCAAGGGGCAGTCCAAGTTCGGCGCAGAGCTGGATAGCCTCGCCGATTTCGTCAATTTCGGTGTCGCGCCGGGATTGATCCTGTATTTCTGGCAGCTCCATGAGTTGGGCAATGCCGGCTGGATTGCGGCGATGGTGTTTGCAATCTCAGGCGGCCTGCGCCTGGCGCGATTCAACGCCACCATAGACGACCCCAACAAACCTGCCTTCGCAGCGAACTTCTTTACCGGCGTGCCGGCGCCGGCCGGCGCGATCACGGTGCTGTTGCCCGTCTACATCGGGTTTCTGGGCCTCGGGCGCTGGCCCGCGACGGCCACGGCGGCCTACACGCTCTTGATCGCTATATTGATGGTGTCGCGGCTGCCGGTTTTTTCCGGCAAGACCACGCGCATGCGGGTGCCATCCGATCTGCTGTTGCCGGTGTTCGTCTCCGTGATCTTCTTCATCGCGCTCCTGGTCAGCTACCCCTGGTACATCCTCTCGGTCGGTTCGGTGCTATACCTGTTGAGCCTGCCATTGGGATGGAAATCCTACCGCGACCAGATCCGGATTGCGGCAACACTCACACCGGCGCCCGACGTCGCGGCGCCGAGTCAGGCGCCAGGTATGACTCCGGGCGTTTCGGACTCCGCGCGTGACGACCGGCCCGAGCGGTTGCATTGATCGCGCCACCGTCTCCCAAAATATTTGCCTGAAGGCCGTCTCCGATCTTGGCTATATGGTTGTCCGCTACGCGGCTTTCGACACGCAGCCGGGGCAGAACTTTGGGAGAAATGCCGTGACGACATCCGTAACCGGGCCCTCGCCGGCCTCCGTCCTCGAAGCCTCTGTTCTCGAAGCTTTGGGCCGCTATGACACGCCAACAATCTGCAACGCGATGGAGATCGTGGCGCCCGATCGCAGGTTGATCGGCTACACCACAAAACCGCTGGCTTGCCCGTTTCCGGACCTGCCACCGATGGTTGGCTACGCCCGCACCGCGACGATTCGCTCGGTACTGAAGTCGTCGCTGCCAGCCGATGAGCAGGCCAAGCGCCGCATCGCCTATTACGAATATGTCGGCACCGGTCATGGCCCGCGGGTCTCTGTGATCCAGGATATCGACGGCCCTGACGTCGGCTACGGTGCGTTCTGGGGCGAGGTGCAGAGCAACGTACACAAGGCGCTCGGTTGCCTTGGCGTGATCACCGACGGATCGATCCGCGATATCGCGCAATGGGCACCAGGTTTTCAAGCGCTCGCCGGCTCGATCGGTCCGTCGCACGCCTGGGTGCATGCGGAGAGCTTTGGTTGCGAAGTCCGCGTCGCCGGCATGACCGTGCGTTCCGGCGATCTCATTCACGCCGACCGTCATGGCGCGATCGTCATTCCGCTCGATGTCGCCGCCAAATTACCGGAGGCAGCGGAACTCTGCGGCCGGCGCGAAACGCCGATCCTGGAGATCGCGCGCAGCCCGGATTTTTCGCTCGAGAAACTGAAGGACGCGCTGAAGCGGTCTGCGGAGATTCACTGAACCGAGGCGGCGCTGTTTCGTAGTGGACCGGAGGAATTGATGCGGAGTCGAAGCGAGAACAGCTTCTTCAAGTATGTCTGGCGGTTCAACGCGCTGGCGATAGCGGTCGTGGCCATCGGCGCTATCTTGTTGGGCTCTTACGCGGCCATAAGCATTTTCGGATATGAAACGAGGGAGCGCCGGGTCGCCAACGTAGTCAATGTTGGCCAGAACGAAGAAGTTTCGGAGCAGTTTTTCCTGGAGACGCCCGAGGCTGTCGCGGGCACGTCTTTTGTTCGGGTGCCCCTTCACCGGGCACAAGCCTATCGCGGCGGGTCGTTTTCTTCTTCTTCGAAGCATACGTATCAGATAGTCAACCATCTGTTCCTGAACATCGCCACGAATGAGAGCAGGTGGTTGTTTGAAAGTGCCAATCAACTGATCCTTCAGAGCCAGTCGTTGTTCAGTAAATTGAAGGACTCGCCGGATGAATCCCGCAAGACGGTTGGTCTCTTGTACGTCGTTGTTGACAAGGATTCGAATGGTGACGGTCGATTGAGCGAGAGGGACAGTATTTCTCTGGCGACGAGCGCGGTTGATGGAACCGGCTACAGGAAATTGATCGAGGGCATAGAACAGGTCTACTCTGCTCGTCAGGTAGCGGACGATAGGGTTCTTGTGCTGTACCAGAAGAATCAGCAAACCGTTTCCGGATTGTATAGCGTTCCCGCAATGCTTCCATTGAATCAGACCGATCTTCCAAAGGTCGTCGGCTCGAAGTAGGCCATTTAATGGCAGGGGCTGCCATGTTATCTAAAAAGCTTTCGGTGCCCTTCGCGAGACTTGTGGCCTTGGCGTCACAGCATCCGCGCGAGCAGCATCTGCTGTGGCGGGGTCTCTTGACCTGCCGTCGAGAACCGTCCAAAGGCGCGCGGATTAGGTAAACAGCAAAGAAGCATTCTCGAGCGACGATGACGGATACCACCACATCGACCGAAGATGGCCAGGAGGGGACGGTCACCTCGGGTTTCTGGGCCCTGACGCTCGGTAGCATCGGCGTCGTTTTCGGCGACATCGGCACTTCGCCGCTTTATGCCTTTCGCGAGGCTCTCGCCGGCACCGCGCACGGCCAAACGATCTCGCCGGCTATGGTGCTCGGGATTCTCTCCCTGGTCCTGTGGGCGCTCCTGATTGTCGTGACCGCCAAGTACGTGGTGCTCCTGTTGCATGCCGACAATAACGGAGAGGGCGGCACACTGTCCCTGATGGCGCTCGGTCAGCGCGCGCTGGGGCGGCGAAGCAGGCTTCTGCTTGCGCTTGGTGTCGTCGGCGCCTCCATGTTCATCGGCGATTCCATGATCACGCCGGCGATTTCAGTGCTGTCGGCGGTCGAAGGACTCAAGATCGGAACGCCCGCGCTTGAGCACTACGTCGTGCCGCTCACGGTCTCCATCCTCGTGTTGCTGTTCGCGGTGCAGAGCAAGGGCACGGCGCGCGTTGCGTCCGCCTTCGGCCCGGTGATGGTAGTCTGGTTCATCAGTCTTGCTGCGATGGGAATCTTTCGCATCGGCGACAACCCCGCCGTCCTCGCCGCCATCAATCCCTATTACGCGCTCCAATTCCTGCTTAGCCACGGGACGGTTGGCTTGGTGACGCTGGGCGCGGTGTTTTTGTGTGTAACCGGGGGGGAGGCGCTCTATGCCGATCTCGGCCATTTCGGGCGCAAGTCGATCCAGTCCGCATGGATGTGCCTCGTGCTCCCGTCGCTCATGATCAATTATTTCGGGCAGGGTGCGCTCGTGATGGCAGATCCCGGCGCGGTCGAGAATACTTTCTATCGCATGGTGCCGGAGGGGCTTGTCCTGCCGCTCGTTGCACTGGCGACCGCGGCCACCGTGATCGCAAGCCAGTCGGTGATCACCGGCGCTTATTCCGTTGTCAGCCAGGCCGTACAACTCGGTCTGTTGCCTCGATTTGAGGTTCGCTATACCTCCGAATCCCATGCGGGGCAGATCTATTTACCGAGAGTCAATCGGCTGCTTATGATCGGCGTGATGCTGCTGGTTTTCTTGTTCCACACCTCCAGCAATCTGGCATCGGCCTACGGCATCGCTGTCTCCACCACCATGGTCGTTGACGGCATCATGGGCTTCGTGGTGATCCGGAAACTGTGGAACTGGCGCCCGGCGGCGGCGATTGCTGTGATTCTGCCTCTTGTCGTGGTGGACGTCAGCTTCTTCAGCGCCAATCTGCTGAAGCTTCTGGACGGCGCCTGGGTGCCGCTGTTGTTCGGCATAACCATGGCCGTGATGGTCTGGACCTGGCGGCGAGGGTCAACGCTTCTGATCCTCAAGACCCGCCGTACCGAGGTCCCGCTTAGTGACCTGATCGGGAGTCTGGAGAAGCATCCGCCGCACGTGGTGAAGGGCACGGCTGTGTTCCTCACCAGCGATCCTGAGTTCGTGCCAACCGCGCTCCTGCACAATCTCAAACACAACAAGGTGCTTCACGAGCACAATGTGATCCTCACCATCGAGACGGCGCATACACCGCGGGTCGCTCTCTCTGGGCGGGTGCGCATGGAGAAGGTCAGCGACAGGTTCTCCAAGGTTCGGCTGCGCTTTGGCTTCATGGAATCGCCCAACGTCCCGAAGGCGCTTGCGGTGGCACGCAAACTCGGCTGGCAGTTCGATATCATGTCGACATCGTTTTTTGTGTCGCGGCGGTCGCTGAAGCCCGCACCACAGTCGGGCATGCCACGCTGGCAAGACCTCCTGTTTATTGCGCTCAGCCGGTCAGCCAATGATGCTACGGACTATTTTCAGATCCCGACTGGTCGGGTGGTTGAGGTCGGCACGCAAGTCACTATCTGAGCGAAAATTGGCTGGCCTCGTGCGAAATTGCATTGCAGGGGCCTGAAATCGCGCTAGGCTATGTTCCAGCGCAGGCCAATAGGCCGCGCCGCCTGCCGCCGTTGTGCTTGAAGCATTTTTAGAGGCACCAGTTTTTTCCATGACAAGTGAAGAAGCTCCGACCGCGGAGACGGCGGCAATCAGTGAACATGGCGAATCCCACACCACCGCAGGGTTCGGCGCGCTGACGATTGGCAGCATTGGCGTCGTCTATGGGGATATCGGCACCAGCCCGTTGTATGGATTCCGCGAGGCTGTCAATGCCGCCTCCGGCCCGGACGGGGTGCCGACCATGGCGGCTGTGCTCGGTGTGGTCTCCCTGATCCTGTGGACGCTCTTCGTCGTGGTCACGCTCAAATACGTCGTGATTTTGCTGCGCGCCGACAACAATGGCGAGGGTGGCACGCTCGCGCTGATGGCGTTGGCCCAGCGCGCGGTCGGCAAGAAGGTTGCCGTGATCGGGGTGCTCGGCATTATCAGCGGCGCACTGTTCTATGGCGATGCGGTGATCACGCCAGCCTTGACGGTGTTGTCGGCGATTGAGGGCACCAAGCTCGTCACTGAGACCTTCGAGCCGTACGTCGTTCCATTGACGATGGCGATCCTGCTTCTGCTATTCGTGGTCCAATCGTACGGCACGGCGCGAGTCGCGGCCTTCTTCGGCCCGATCATGTGTGTCTGGTTTGCGGTAATCGCGGTTGCTGCGATCAGTCCGATCATGCAGCAACCTCAGATTTTTTACGCTCTGAATCCGCTTCATGCCATTTCCTTCATGCTTAATCATGGCATCATCGGCTTCGTCACGTTGGGCGCGGTGTTTCTGGCTGTGACGGGAGCGGAGGCGCTGTACGCCGACCTCGGTCATTTCGGCAAACGGCCGATTCGGACTGCCTGGCTATTCGTCATACTGCCATCACTTGTCCTCAATTACCTGGGGCAGGGCGCCGTCGTCCTTGCCGACCCGAAGGCAATGGAGAATCCATTCTTCCGGTTATTTCCACAGGGGTGGATTTTGGTGACGGCGGTCGCTGTCGCCACGGTCGCGACCGTCATCGCGAGCCAGTCTGTGATTACTGGCGCATATTCGCTGACTCGTCAGGCGATCCAGCTTGGGTTGTTTCCGCGATTTGAGGTCCGCCATACCTCTGAGGCGCATTCGGGTCAAATCTATATGCCGCGCGTCAATTTGATGCTGTGCGTCGCGGTGATGCTCCTGGTTATGCTGTTCCGCTCTTCCAGCGCGTTGGCATCGGCTTACGGCATCGCGGTCACCGGAACCATGGTGGTTACCGCCTTGATGGGCTTCGTCGTCATCTGGAAGGTCTGGAGGTGGTCGCCTATCGCCGCTGCGGCCCTGATCGCGCCGTTCCTGTTTATCGATCTCACGTTCTTCAGTGCGAACCTGCTGAAGGTCGTGGAGGGCGGCTGGGTGCCGCTTGCGCTCGGCGCTGTCATGATCATCATCATGGTTACGTGGCAGCGCGGCAGCAGGCTCCTGTTTGAGAAGTCACGCAAGCTGGAATTCCCGCTCGCCGACCTCGTTGCGATGCTTGAAAGGAAGCCGCCGCAGCGGGTACCCGGCACTGCCGTCTTTCTAACCTCCGATCCCGTCTACGCGCCGACGGCGCTGATGCATAGTCTGAAGCACTACAAGGTGCTGCACGAGAAGAATGTCATCCTCACCATCGAAACCGCGACAACGCCGCGGATTAATTCCGACGAGCGCGTGAAGCTGGAGCAGATCAGCCCGAACTTCTCCAGGGTGACGCTGCGGTTTGGCTTCATGGAATCGCCGAACGTGCCGCGGGCGCTTGCCGTTGCCCGCAAGCTCGGCTGGCAATTCGACATCATGTCCACCTCGTTCTTCCTGTCGCGCAGGGCGCTGAAGCCGGCGGCCCATTCCGGGATGCCGCGCTGGCAGGATCGGCTGTTCATCGGCCTGAGCCGCTCCGCCAACGACGCCACCGACTATTTCCAGATCCCGAGCGGTCGTGTGGTCGAGGTCGGAACGCAGGTCATGATCTAAGCATGACGTGCGCATGAAACTCACCGCAGTTCCGCTGTTGCTATCAAGGATGCGTGCCGACTCGGGATCGTGGTCTGAACTCGCGTACAAACCATGGCCCGACTACGAGGACCGGAGGGACTGGGAGTACTGGGACGTGAACTGGCAAGCGCGGCGCGCGTGCTTGCTTGGTCTTCAGCTTGACCGACGCCCCGATGATCGGGACCTGATTTTGTATTTGCTCGACCAGGAAATCTGCTCCCAAGAGGCCTCTGTTAGCGGATGCGGCAGTAGCCTGCACCCGGCGATCCTCTTCGCGGCCGAATTTGACGATCCTTCCATCGCGTGGCGGATCAGGTCGGCAAAATACGCGAACCAGGACACGGCCTGCTCGATAGATGTTCAGGCACTCTACTGTTGCGGGGTCGAACGGACGCTGGCGATGCTCGCCGCGTCGGATCGCCCCGAGAGCAATGATTTCCCGCCTGCGCCCATTCAAGCCCATGTGGATGAGTGGTGGATGCGCCAGCGGTCAAATTACCCTTCTCGCTGGGAGGATGAACCGGATAAAATCGGCACATGCGAAGAGATCGGGGATATTGAGGCTGCAGCCGACTACTTGCGGCAGGAACTGGCGGAAACGCTGCCTACGGTGGACGCTGGGGGCGCCGAGGAGCGAGACCTGCTGGTCTCGGCACGTCGCCAGTGGGGCTGGCTGGGCCGCCCCGACGAAGCAGCCAAGCTCCAGGCAGGGATCGACGCGTTTTTGCCCGAGGAGCCTTGGGACCGCGCCAGTGCATTGCGAGACGCACTGGAAGTCTATGTTGCCGCCGGTCAGTTTCAGGAGGCTGCGTCGAAGGTCGATCCGCTCTGGGCGGCGCTGAGGCAAGTCGATTCCTGGCGGGAGGTCGGTCTCGGCCGGTTGTCCGCAGGGGCGGTGGCTGATCTTGCGCTCGCAACGCCCGACGAGGCCATGGCTGTCCACGCCTTCTCGGTCCTTGAAGAGATGATGGCGGGGGGCCTCAAGGAGCCCCCGGTCCTGCGAGAAAAGCTGGCTACGCTGGCTGAGCGTTTCGGCCGCCAGAGCTGACCGCATCTGGGCGTCTGGCCACCGATGGCCCCTACAGTGGATGGCCGCGACGACAGGTTCGGTCAGTTCCAATACGATTCTACGATTTCGGCTTAAGTTGCAGGATGCCTCCTAAGCCTTTCCACCGCTTGATTTTTGCGTGCTTAAAGGCAAGGTTGTCGCCCGCCTGGAATAGGCGCTGCCATGTTCAGACTCTGGAGGAAAAGAGAGTGGCAAATCAGGTACAGGATTTGACCCCGGAAGAAGTCTCGAAGGGTGTCGCGGAAGGACGCTATCTGTTGGTTGACGTGCGCGAACCGAACGAGGTTGCCGCGGAGCCCTATCCTTACGGTGTCGTGGTTCCGCTCTCAACCTTCGACCCCAAATCGATCCCCGATCCGCAGGGCAAACAGGTCGTCTTCGCCTGCCGTTCCGGCAAGCGCTCGGCGACCGCGTCCTTGGCGGCCCAGGCCGCCGGCCAGCCTTACGACAAGCATCTCGCTGGCGGCATGCTCGGCTGGAAAGCTGCGGGCTTGCCGACCGGGACCCGCGGCTGACATTTCCTCATGACTTCCATGAACAAGGTCTTCGCGGACCTTCCGGTCACGATCTTTGAGGCGATGTCGCAGCTTTCCCGCGACAATAATGCCATCAATCTCGGCCAGGGCTTTCCGGACGATCCGGGCCCTGAGGACATTCGCCGCGCCGCGGCGGATGCGGTCGTCAACGGCTACAACCAGTACCCGTCGATGATGGGCATTCCCGAACTGCGCCAGGCGATCGCAACGCATTACGGCCACTGGCATGGGTTGAAGCTCGACCCGATGAGCGAGGTGATGGTGACCTCCGGCGGCACCGAGGCGTTGACCTCGGCGATCCTTGCGGTGGTTGAGCCCGGCGACGAGGTGGTCTGTTTCCAGCCGGTCTATGATTCCTACCTGCCGATCATCCGCCAGGCTGGCGGTATTCCGCGCCTGTTGCGACTTGAGCCGCCGGATTGGCGCCTGAACGAGGACATGCTGAAAAGCGTCTTCAATTCAAAGACCAAGGCGGTGCTCTTCAACAACCCGCTGAACCCGTCCGCCGTCGTCTATCCGCGTGAAGACCTCGACTTGCTGGCGCGCTACTGCCAGGAGTTCGACGTGATCGCGATCTGCGATGAGGTCTGGGAGCACGTCGTTTTTGACGACCGCAAGCACATCCCGTTGATCACCATTCCAGGCATGCGCGACCGCACCATCAAGGTCGGATCGGCCGGCAAGATTTTCTCGCTCACCGGCTGGAAGATCGGTTTCGTCTGCGCCGCGCCGCCGCTCTTGCGCGTGGCCGCCAAGGTGCACCAGTTTCTTACCTTCACCACAGCGCCCAATTTGCAGGCCGCGGTCGCCTACGGGCTCTCCAAGCCGGACGAATACTTCTTCGACATGCGGCGGACACTGGCGCGCAGCCGCGACCGTCTCACGGCCGGACTGGAGCATCTCGGTTTCCCGGTGCTGAAATCGCAGGGCACCTATTTCCTTACCGTCGATCTGTCACCGCTCGGGCTGAACGAAACCGACGAGGCCTTCTGTCGGCGCATTGTCACGGACTATAAGGTCGCGGCCATACCCGTTTCGGCGTTCTACGAAAAAGACCCGGTGACATCGGTCGTGCGCTTCTGCTTCGCCAAGAAGGACGAGACGCTCGACACCGCACTGGAGCGGTTGTCGGATGCGGTGCACAGGCGCAAAGGCTAGGGGATGATGGCCGACTTCATCAGTGCAAAGATCCGTTTCACTGTCGCGATCGTCACAGCTCTGACGCTGCTTTCGTGCGCGGCCTCGGCCGAGGAGCGTGTCGTCAAATTCTACAATTGGTCGAACTATATGGCGCCGGGGGTCCTTGAGGACTTCACCAAGGAGACCGGCATCAAGGTGATCTACGATACCTTCGACGCCAACGAGACGCTGGAAACGCGCCTGATGGCGGGCAGGTCGGGCTACGACGTCGTCGTTCCCACCGCGTATTTCCTGCAGCGCCAGATCACGGCGAATATCTTTCAGAAGCTCGACAAGTCGAAGCTGCCGAACCTCGCCAATGCGTGGCCCCTGGTGACGCAGCGGCTAGCGACTTACGACCCCGGCAACCTCTACGCCGCCAACTATATGTGGGGTACCACCGGCATCGGCTACAACGTCAAGAAGGTGAGGGAGATCCTTGGTCCCGACGCCAGGATCGACAGCTGGGACATCGTATTCAAGCCGGAAAATCTCGCGAAATTCAGCGATTGCGGCGTCCACATGCTGGACTCCGCGGCTGATATCTTTCCGGCAGCGCTCAGCTATCTCGGGCTTGATCCCAACTCGACCAACCAGGCCGATCTCGAGCAGGCGGCCGATCTCGTGGCGAAGGTCAGGCCCTCAGTGCGGAAGTTTCATTCCTCGGAATATCTGAGCGGGCTCGCGACTGGCGAGATATGCCTCGTTGTCGGCTGGTCCGGCGACATCATACAGGCGAGGAGTCGCGCCGCCGAGGCAGGCAGGGGAGTTGAGGTCGGCTACGTGATCCCGAAGGAGGGCGCGCAGATGTTCTTCGACAATCTCGCGATCCCGGCGGATGCGACCAACGTGGCTGAGGCCCATGAGCTGATCAACTATCTGTACCGCCCGGACGTGGCGGCAAAGAACTCCGACTTCCTGTCTTATGCCAACGGCAATCTCGCAAGCCAGAAGCTGATCGATCCGAAGATACTCAATGACAGGAATATCTACCCCGACGAGGCGATGCTCTCGAAGTTGTTCATCATCACCGCCCGCGATCCCGCCACCCAGCGCATCATCAACCGGTTGTGGACCAGGGTGAAGACGGGAAGGTAGGCGGTCGTTTTCGGATGTGGTCAATAACCGGCGCTCGCGTTGCGTGGTCGCCGCCGGTATAGCGGCTCCATGCCCACTTTCCGCGGATCAATATGAGGCTTTTCGGCGGCGCGACCCTAGCTTGGATGGGGCCGTTTACGTCGCCGTCAAGACTACGGGACGGTGATGACGAGTGGAGGAATCCCTGGCGATTCACTAATTTCCCGTCGTCTCTTTAGAGCATCGGGCGCTTATTCTGCAACGCATCCTGCTGCCTTGAAGTAATTCCAGCATTCCTGTGCTGTGAAGAGGTCGCAGACCTT
>JGI24705J35276_12237724_pt1 | contig 12753 bp, 13 predicted proteins | sample TergutNt197P4_FD_35276 | JGI IMG/M metagenome (IMG submission 35276)
AATGGTGAGGTCGATCGAAGTCAAAAACCTCTGTGTTCATAAGAGGTTACGAGTGTAAATAAGCGCTCAACTGCCGTTTTTAGGTTGAATGGAGGAACCGAGAGCCTGTTTACGATCGATATCCACGCGGCTCTCGTGAAGGCTGGAAGCGGTCAACTGCTGTTTTCAGGTTCAATTGCCATTTTCATATCCAATAAAGACTGAAGATCACGCAGGCGCGGGATGTGAAAATATGTCTTTCTGATTAGTCCTTGTTGATTAAATCTTATTGATTGCATCCAATTGATTATGGAAAACATGCAACAGCGGGTAAACGCCAATGCACAGGCAGCCAACTCCCGGATTACGATAAGCCCGATCAATTTGGAAAAGGACTGTTAGTCATGAAAGCGATTTTCACCATTCCTCTGACTGCGGCTGCTCTGGTGACGGGCGCGTTGCTCGCGTCAGGCCCCGCCGCCGCCGCCGATGTCGACGCGGCCAAGGCGCTGGCCCGGCAGAACAACTGCTTCAAATGCCATGCCATCGAAAAAGAGAAAGATGGCCCGGCCTGGAAGAAAGTCGCTGAAAAGTACAAGGGCAAGGACGATGCGCAGGCCCGCCTGGTCAAACACCTGACCTCGGGCGAAAAAGCCAAGTTCCCCGATGGGCATGAAGAAGATCACAAGATCATCAAGACCGATCCGGCCAACGACGAGGCGCAGATCAAGAACTTGGTGGACTTCATTCTTTCCCTGTAAGCCACCAGAGTCGAGTTTGATTCCGAAGGGCGATTCACCGTATCGCCAGTGACCGTGGAGTGTCAAGATGAAAACAAGCATTTGGCGGAAAGTTGCGATTTGGGCGTCGCTGCTCATCGGCTTGGCGTCTGTCGCCCAGGCCAGTGAGTACGGCCTGAGTGTGCGCAGGCCACAAAGTAGCGTCGGGTCGGTGTCGCCTGCCGTGCCGAGCGGGCAGCCGGCGGTCGAAGAGCGCAAGCGCCAGGATGGCATCTGCACCAAGTGTCACGATGAAACGGAAACCAAGCCGATTCTCGCCATTTACCAGACGCCGCACGGCGTCAGCAGCGATGGCAGAACCCCGAGCTGCCAAGCCTGCCACGGCGAAAGCAAGAAGCACCTCGGCGGTAACGTCGATGGCACGGGCCGTCCGCCGCCCGACATGGTGTTCGGAACCAACAAACGTACCACCGCTGGCTTCGTGCCGAACGATCACGAAGCGCAATCCGAAACCTGCCTGAACTGCCACAAGGCCGGTATGCGTATGCGCTGGCCGGGCAGCCAGCACCAAGCCAACGACCTGACCTGCGCCAACTGCCATCCGGTGCACAACGCCAAAGATCCCGTGCTCGTCAAGGATCAGCAGCCCGCGGTCTGCTTTACCTGCCACAAGGAGCAGCGCGCGCAGATCAAGCAGATTTCCGCGCACCCGATCGACGCCAACAAACTGGTGTGCTCGGACTGCCACAACCCGCACGGCTCGCCCGGCCCGAAACTGCTGGCCAAGAACACCGTCAACGAAACCTGCTTCACCTGCCATGCAGAAAAGCGCGGGCCGTTCCTGTGGGAGCACCAGCCGGCCACGGAAGAATGCACCAATTGCCATACCCCGCACGGCTCGAACATCACGCCCTTGCTCAAGTCGCGCGCGCCGTTCCTCTGCGACGAGTGTCATGACGGCCCGCACGTCAGCACACAGGTTGCCGGCCCATCGGTCACTGGTTTGCAAGGCGGCGGCGTGGCCGCTGGCGGTAACCCGAGCACCCTGATGGTCGGCCGGGCTTGCATGAACTGCCACGTGATGGTGCATGGCTCCAATTCTCCAGCGGGCGCGTTCCTGCAACGCTAAGCCGGGAAGACACACGTCATGAGTTCAGAAAACCCCGGCTTTTTGCGCAGAACCTGGCAGGCTCTGCACCGCCCGTCGGCCAAACACTCGGTGTTCACGCTGCTGCTGGCCGGATTCGTTGTCGCCCTCGTCGTGTCGGACGGCTTCAACTCCACCTTGGGGCTGACCAACACGACAGCGTTCTGCACCAGTTGCCACACCATGAAGGGCAACTTCGAGGAATACAAGAAGACCATCCATTACTCCAGCCGCAGCGGCGTGCGCGCGGGCTGCCCCGATTGCCACGTGCCGCACAACTTCGCGTCGAAGATTTTCCGCAAGCTCGAAGCCGCCCAGGACGTCTGGGGCGAAATCACCGGCGTGGTCGACACGCCCGAAAAATTCGAGGCGCGCCGCATGAAGATGGCCACCGAAGAATGGGAACGCATGAAGGCATCGGGTTCGGCCACCTGCCGCTCCTGCCACGACTTTGACGGCATGAGCCTGGAAAAACAGGGCAAGACCCGCTACGACAAGCACATGAAGGCCAAGGCCGACGGCCAGACCTGCATCGACTGCCACAAGGGCATTGCGCACAAACTGCCCAAGGAATACCACGATCCTGACGAAGATGAATGACGAGCGCATTTCTGCACCGTTAACCATAGAGGAAGGCATGAGCCATGAAAACACGCAACTGTGATTTTTCCGAGAAGGTTCTGGCGCGCGCCGTCCAGCTTGCCCTGCTGGCCATGTTCGCGGCAGCGCCTGGCATGGCATCCGCCCAGAGCGCGGATGCCAAGGCCGACGAGGCCGCAGAGGATCTCGGCGAGGGCGACGTCAAGTCCCTGGTTTGCCCCGAGAACTTTTTCGAGCTTGGCCTCTTGGATGCGTCCAGGAAGGAGCCGAAGTATGGCGAGTACAACGGCCTGAACAAATCGGGCCTTTACGGCCTGGGCAACTTCAAGGTGAGCGGCGGCAACAGTTATTGCCAGCTTGGCGGCAACACGCGCTGGCAGGTCTATGGCGCCGACCTCGGCACCACATCGCGCAGCCTGGGCGGTACAGCCAGCGCCCAAGGGCAGTGGATGCTCGGGTTCAACTTTGACCAGTTGCGCCACTACACCACCACGGGCTTCCAAACGCCCTACCAGGGTTCGCAAGGCAGCAACATGTTCACGCTGCCGTCCAATTTCGGCGTCATCAACACCGGGGTCGATGGCGGCACCCGCACGCTCACACCCGCGCAGCTTGCGGCATTCAATGGCAAGGACGTTTACAGCGAACGTCAGAACTACAGCCTGAACGCCAGCTACGCCCTCAACACCGACTGGAACGTCAAGTTCAACTACAAACGCATAGAGCGGTCAGGCGCAAAACTGATTAGCGGCCCTACCGATCCAAACAACATGACCAGTCTGGGCGGGTTCAGCTTCGGCGGATCGGGTCTCGCCCTCCGGTTGAACCCGACCAAGGACAGCACCGATATGGTCACCCTGGCGGCCAACTGGGTCGGCGAAAAAGCTTATGCCAGCTTTGAATACTACGGTTCGTTCTATCATGACGATTACCGTGGTTTTTCGTTCTCCAATCCCAACGTCACCGGCACGCCGGCAACGGGCGATCCGTCGCCGCTGGGGCTACCGCTCAGCACCATGAGCACGCCGCCGAGCAACGCATTCAATCAGTTCAATTTCGCCGGCGGCTACCTGTTCAGCCAAAAGACCAAGCTCACGGGCGGCTTGTCACTTGGGGTGAACACGCAGAACTCCAGTTACGACGGTACCTACACGACCGGCACCGCTCCAGGTCTGCCCAAAGATTCGCTCCATGGCCGGGTCATCAACACCCATGCCGACGCCCGGCTGACGCACCAGTTCTCATCCGCGCTCGGTCTGAATACCGGCTTCAAGTACGACGAGCGCAACAACCGGACCGGCGTTGACCAGTATTCATTCATTCATATTGGCGGCGGTAATCCCGTTACGGCCACCAACGCGCCGGAGAGTTACCGGCGCACGGTGTTCGATGCCGCGCTCAACTACCGTCTCGACAAGAATCAACGGCTGAGTCTGACCTACAAATACGATCACATGCAGCGCTGGTGCAGCAATGACATGGCCAACAACGCACAGGGCTCTACGACGAGTTACTACTCGGTGGCTTCGTGCATGCAGGTGCCCAGGAATACCGACAACAGCCTGACCGCCAACTACAAGCTGTCGGTTACCGATACGATCCGGTTTGACGCCGGCTACACCTATGCCGACCGCGACGCGAGCATCAACCCGTCGTTCTACAACCCGATGCAGTCCGCCGGGGGCTACGAGAACTACGGCTGGCTGGCGTATTTCCAGGCGCCGCGGCGTGAACACACGCTGAAGACGCGCGTGGATTGGCAGGCCACCGAGAAGCTCGATGTCGGCTTTACCGGCAGGTTCACCTATAGCAATTACTACGATTCGTCTCTTGGCGTGCAAAACGGCCACGTAGGCAGCTTGAACGTCGATGCCGCCTATCAGGTTTCCGAGAATGCCTCCTACGGCGCCTACGCGACTTGGCAGAGAAATTCGCGCACTCTGCTGTCCGCTTCGGACCGCAATCTCACTGCGCCGCCAGCCAACCTTTGGAGCAACAAGCTGACCGACACCGATTTCGCCATCGGCATGAACGGCAAGCAAAAACTGTTCCACGACAAATTCGAGTTGACCGAGGATCTGAGCTACAACTTTGGCCGCTCCAGCTATGTGACGGGTCTGGTGCAGAACATAGCGCCGGCAACGGGCAACTCCGGGCAAATTCCCGACATCAGGAACAAGATCATTCAATTCCGGCTGGTCGGCGGTTATAACCTCAACAAGACCTCCCGTATAAATGTCGGCTACATGTTCCAGCGGATTTTGTCCAACGACTACATGTACAACGCCTATGCGGATGGCTACACGCCATCGTCCATGATGCCCTCCGGCTTGCAGTCGCCAAGTTACAAGATCCATGTGTTCTTCGTGACTTACCGCCACACCTTCTGACGGTTTTGCACTCAAGCGCCCCACAGCCGTTCGCCCCGACAGCTGGCTTGGCCCAAGCCAGCTAGAATGACCAGCTTTTTGAGCCGCGCCTGCACACAGGCTCGGCGCGAACGGTTCTGGTGCAACGAATGCTCATTGGTGTAGACAGTCTGCGGCAATCAATCAAACAAGGCCCACGCCTGCCGGGAGCCGCGCGATGATCGGCGAGTTGGGGCAGACGCGCTTCAACAAGCATACAAAGGCGAAAGCTGACGGTCAGACCTATATCGACTGCCACAAGGGTGTCGCGCATAAACTGCCCAAGGAATACCACGATCCGGACGAGGAGGAGTGACGGGTGGTGTGTGCTCAGGCGCGGCGGATGAAGGCTGGCTGTACCCGGCGGTGATGATCGACCTGTTCAGCCGTCAGGTAGTTGGGCTGGTCGATGAAGCCGCACATGAAGACTGAGTTGGTGATCGATATGCGTTGCATATGGCGTGGTTTCGCCTCCTGCTGCGGGCCTGATCGTGCACAGCGACCGTGGCGCCAGTATTGCAGTCATGAGTTTCAGGCAGTTTTGAGTAGTCAAGGTATGCGCAGTTCGATGAGCCGCAAGGTCAGGTCAAAAGTTGGTGGGAATCAAATCCAAATCATGATCCCGTTTGTCGCCGCCACACCGCTTTAGCCCCCGATTGCGCCAGGGCGCCCAGCACTTGCGCCGTGTGCGCGCCATCGGCGCACAGGTCGCCGGGGGCGTAGGCCGCGCCGTTGAAGCGCGGCGCTGGGGCTGCTTGCAGGGCGCCTTGGTGTTCGGTATAGACGCCGCGCGCCTGCATATGGGGGTGCCGGGCGGCTTCGGGCGGGCTGAGTACCGCGCCAAAGCACGCGTCGGTGGGCTCCAGTAGGGCTTGCCAGTGGGCGCGCGGCTGGGTCAGGAACAGCGCGGCCAGTCGCGCGCGACGCGCGGGCCAGGCATCCTTGTTCCATTGCGAGCCAGCAAAAACGGGGTCGCCGGTCAACTCCAGGGTGGCGAGCAGCAGTGCGTAAAACTGCGGTTCCAGCGCGCCGATGGTGATGTAGTGGCCGTCGGCGCAGACATAGGTGTCGTAGAAGGGGGCGCTGTCGTACACGCTCTGGCCGCGCACGTCGGCCACCATGCCCCGTTGGCGGGCGCTGAGCATCAGGTTCAGCATGTGGGCCGCGCCGTCCACGATGGCCGCGTCCACTACCGTGCCCTGGCCGCTGGCGCGCGCCTGCATGATGCCGGACAGCAGGCCCGTCATCAGGTACAGGGCGCCGCCGCCGATGTCGCCCAGCAAGGCAAATGGCGACACGGGCCGCGCATCGGCCGGGCCGCAGCCCCACAGGGCGCCCGACAGCGCGGCGTAGTTGGCATCGTGTCCGGCGCGCGGCGCCAGCGGGCCGGTTTGTCCCCAGCCGGTCATGCGGCCATAAACCAGCCGGGGGTTGACGCGCAGGCAGTCCTGTGGCCCCAGGCCCAGGCGCTCCATGACGCCGGGGCGCATGCCTTCGATCAGCGCGTCGGCCTCGGCGGCCAGCGCCAGCACCAGTTGGCGGCCCGCTTCGGTCTTGAGGTCGGCGAACACCGATCGCTTGCCCCGGTTGAGGATGGAGCCGGTGGGCGCGGCGTTCTGTTCACCTTGGCGCACCACGGAGATCACGTCGGCGCCCAAATCGGCCAGATGCATGGCGCAGAACGGGCCAGGGCCAAGGCCGCCGATTTCCAGCACCCGCACGCTTTGCAGAACTTTCATGTTGGTCCTTCTCGATGGCCGCCGAAAGCGGCACGCGGTTTTTTTCGTTCCGGCCAGACTGGGGAACCAGCCATTTTATTCGCGCGCATCAATCCAACTGCAAGTTGCGGCTGCGGAGCAACTCGGCCCAGTCCAGCCGGTCGCGTTCCACCAATTGCGTGAACTGCTCGGCGCTCATGCCGCCGGGGCGACCGCCCAATTCGCGGTAGCGCTGGGCCACGATCGGGTCGTGCAGGACGGCGATCAGGTTGTCGGCGAGCTTTTTCACGATCTCGGGCGGCGTTTTGGCGGGCACGAAGAAACCCATCCAGCCCACTTTGTCGAAGTCCTTCATGCCCAGTTCGGTCATCGTGGGCACGCCGGGTAAATCGGGTTCACGGGTGGCGCCGGTCACGGCCAGCGGGCGCAGTTTACCGTCCTTGATGTGGGCGAGCGAGGCGGTCAGGTTGTCGAACATGAATTGTGTTTCGCCGCTGACGATGGCCATGGTGGCTGGCGCGGAGCCTTTGTAGGGCACGTGGACAACGTCGGCGCCGGTGCGTTCGCGCAGCAATTCACCCATCAGGTGCGTGGTCTGGCCCGTTCCAGCCGACGAGAACGAGAGCTTGCCCGGTTCCTTGCGGGCCGTGGCGATCAATTCATCGAGGCTTTTGATCGGCGATTTGACGGGCACCACCAGCACGTTGGCGAACGAGATCATGTCGGTCAGCGCGACGAAGTCGCCGGGCTTGTAGCCGATTTTCCGGTAGGCGGTGTAGTTGATCGCGTTGGAGCCGGTGTTGCCCACCAGCACGGTGTAACCGTCGGGCCGGGCGCGCGCGACAAAGTCGGCGCCCAACATGCCGCCCGCGCCGGGCTTGTTGCTGACGAAGATGGGCTGACCCAGCCGTTCGCTCAGTTTTTGCGTTATGAAACGCGTCGGCGTGTCGGTGGAGCCGCCCGCCGCACCCGGAACGATGAAGGAAATGGGGCGCGAGGGCCATGTGGCATCGGCGGCCCGTGCGGGCAGGGCGCCGGTGAGCGCGGCGATGCCCAGCAGGGCGCAGGCGCCGGTCAGTTGAAGCGCGCGGCGGCGGCGGTGGTCAGCGTGCATGTGGTCTTTTGATGCGTGTTGTTTGAACCGCGGGACATCAGCGCGGCTGCATACGGATGGCGCCGTCCAGGCGGATGGTTTCGCCGTTGAGCATGGGGTTTTCGAGGATGTGCAGCGCCGTCATGGCGTATTCCGAAGGGCGGCCCAGGCGCGAGGGGTTGGGCACCGACGCGCCCAGCGACTGGCGCACGTTCTCGGGCAGGCGCATGAGCAGCGGGGTCTCGAACAGGCCGGGGGCGATGGTGCACACGCGGATCAGCTTCGATGCCAGATCGCGTGCGGCGACGATGGTCATGCCGATCACGCCGGCCTTCGACGAGGCGTAGGGAATCTGGCCGATCTGCCCCTCGTAGCCGGCCACCGACGCGGTGAGCACGCAGGCGCCGCGCTCGCCCTCGATGGGCTGGTTCTTGGCCATGGCCACGGCGGTCAGGCGCAGCACGTTGAACGAGCCGATCAGGTTCACGCGGACGATGTGGATGTATTTTTCCAGCGAACCGGCGCTGCCGTCCTTTTCGATCAGGCGCACCGGGCCGCCGATGCCGGCGCAGTGCACCAGCGCGCGGAAGTTGCCCCAGGCCTCGGCGGCTTCGACCGCCTTGGTCATCTGGGCCTCGTCAGCGACGTCGGCTTTCACGTAGCGCAACCGGCCAGGGTACTTTTGCGCCATGGCGGCGCCGCGTTCGTCGTTCAGATCCACGGCCACCACGTTCAGGCCGCGCTCCAGCAACTGGATCGCCGTGGCTTCGCCCAGGCCCGATACGCCGCCGGTCACGAGGGCGGTCATTCCTTCTTGCAATTGCATGATGTTTCCTTGGTTTGGCTGTTGATGTTGATCCGGCAAGCGCCGTCAACCATTGAATTGTGATGGCTGAGGGCGCTCGATGACCGCGCTGCGCTGCCGGGCTGAGGACTTCCGGAGATCAGTGAGACACATGGATCATTAAAATTATCATACGCGCATGATGCGCGTCTAGTAAGTGTTTTCCCTTAGAGAAAAATGCTTTTCCATGCGCTATGCTGTGGCCAGAATGGAAAAATATGAGACGGTCGGTTCTAAATCAGTTCAAACATGGGGGTATCCCGCGCAGCGGGGTGCTTGGGGCAGGAGGCGGCAAGGAGGTTGGGTGATGCATGATTTTTTCAGCCGGGCGGCGGCGCTGCCTGGGCGCGTGGTGCTGACCATGGCCGACACGGGCCGCCAATACGCTGCCGGCGAGTTGGCCAGCCAGGCCGAGCGGATGGCGCAATGGCTGGCGGCCCAGGGCCTGCAAGCGGGCGACACGTTCGCGGTGCTGCTGGAAAACCGCGTCGAGATCGTGGAATTGGCGCTGGCCGCCAACCGAGCAGGGGTGTACGTGGCGGTGATCGGCACGCACCTGACGCCGTCCGAGGTGGCCTATATCGTGCAGGACTGCGGCGCGCGGCTGGCGGTGGCGTCGAGCAAGACGCTGCCGCTGCTTGAAGGCGCGCGGCGCGAGTTGGGCCTGCCCTGCTGGATGGTGGACGAAGCCGCGCCGCAGGCGCCGTCGTTGCAGGTCGCGGTGCGGGCGCTGGACGGCGCCGGCGTCGATCTGGGCGGCCGGCCCGTGGGGCGCGATCTGCTGTATTCGTCCGGCACCACGGGACGGCCCAAGGGCGTGAAAAAACCCATGCTGCCGAGCCAATACCGTCATCTGGCCGATCCCGAAGCGGTGGCGACGGCGCGCCACGTGGGCCTGGACGATGGCACTGTCTACCTGTCGCCCGCGCCGCTGTACCATGCGGCGCCGCTGCGCTACACGCTGCGCGTGCTCGACCGGGGCGGGCAGGCCGTCATCATGGGCCGCTTCGATGCCGGCCAGGCGCTGGCGCTGATCGAGCGCTACCGCGTCACGCACAGCCAATGGGTGCCGACCATGTTCAGCCGCCTGCTGCAACTGCCCGCCGAGGTCAGGCAGCGCCATGACCTGTCGAGCCACCGCGTCGCCATTCACGCGGCGGCTCCGTGCCCGGCGCCGCTCAAGCTGGCCATGCTGGACTGGTGGGGCGATATTCTGCTGGAGTACTACGCCGGCTCCGAAGGTTGCGGCACCACGATGATCGACTCGCTGCAATGGCGCCAGCGCCCCGGCTCCGTGGGCCGCGCCATCTCGGGCCGGATTCACATCGTGGACGACGACGGGCAGGAACTGGCGCCCGGCCAGATCGGGCAGGTGTACTTTTCCGGCGGCGGCCAATTCAGCTACCTCAACGACGAGGAAAAGACGCGCCGGGCCATCGACGGCAGGGGCTGGGCCACCTATGGCGACATCGGCTACGTGGACGAGGACGGCTATCTGTTCCTGAGCGACCGCCGCGCGGATTTGATTCTGTCGGGCGGCGTCAACCTCTATCCGCAAGAAATCGAGAACGCGCTGTCGCGCCATCCGCTGGTGTCCGACGTGGCCGTGGTGGGCGTACCGGATGCCGATTTTGGCGAGCAGCCGATCGCCGTGGTGGTATTGCAACGCGGCGTTGCCGCCACGCCGGAAACGGCGCTGACCATCGCGGCGCAGGCTGGCCAGGCGCTGGGAAAATTCAAGCGTCCGCGGCGCATGGTGTTCATCGACAGCCTGCCCAGGCTGGAAACCGGCAAGCTGTTGCGCCGCGCGCTCAAGGAGCGTTACCGCGCCGATCCCGAGGCCGGCTTCTCGTTGCGCGAGACCGCCAAACACAATGACAATGGCTGAGACGCAAGCAGCAGACCCATTCAATCCAGATTGTGGAGAAAACCATCATGAAAGACCTGATCCAACGCACCGTCTATCGCGAAGACCACGAGCAATTTCGTGAGCAGGCGCGCCGCTTTTTCGAGAAAGAAATCGTCCCCTTCCATGCCGAATGGGAACGCCAGGGCATCGTGCCCAAGGAAGTCTGGCGCAAAGCGGGCCGCGAGGGCCTGCTCAACACCATGCTGCCCGAGCCTTACGGCGGCGGCGGCGACTTTGGCCACGCGGCGGTGCTGATCGAGGAGGTGGCGCGCACCGGCGCCAGCGGGCTGGGCTTTCCGCTGCACTCGGACATCGTCGCGCCCTACATCAATGCCTACGGTAACCAGGCGCAGAAAGACCGCTGGCTGCCCAAAATGGCCGCGGGCGAGCTGATCGGCGCCATCGCCATGACCGAACCGGGCGCAGGCAGCGACCTCAAATCCGTGCGCACCACCGCCAAACTCGATGGCGACCATTACGTCATCAATGGCGCCAAGACCTTCATCACCAATGGCATCAATTCCGAGATCGTCATCGTCGTCTGCAAGACCGCGCCCGATCTGGGCGCCAAGGGCGTGTCGCTGATCGTCGTCGAGGACGGCACGCCCGGCTTCAGCAAGGGCCGCAAGCTGGAGAAGATCGGCCTGATGGCGCAGGACACCTCCGAACTGTTCTTCGACAACGTGCGCGTGCCCGCCGGCAACCTGCTGGGCGAGGAGAACCAGGGCTTCAGGTACCTGATGCATGAACTGGCCCAGGAGCGCCTGGTGGTCGCCTTGCGCGCGGCCATGTCGGTCGAGGCTTTCCTGCAAAAAACCATCGACTACACCCGCGAGCGCAAGGCTTTCGGCCAGAGCGTGTTCGAGTTTCAGAACACCCGCTTCAAGCTTGCCGAGGCCAAGGCCCAGGCCACCATGCTGCGCGTGTTCGTGGACGACTGCATCGCGCTGCACATGAAACGCGCGCTCACGCCCGAGCGCGCCGCCATGGTCAAACTCAACGCCACCGCGCTGCAAAACCGCCTGCTCGACGAATTCCTGCAACTGCACGGCGGCTACGGCTACATGACCGAATACCAAGTAGGCCGCGCCTGGACCGACGCCCGCGTGGGCCGCATCTACGGCGGCAGCGACGAGATCATGAAGGAGATCATCGCGCGCACCTTGTGACGATCATCGCAGGGGCCGTGGCGCGTTGCTGGCACCCTGCCGCAAGCATTGCCTTGTTCGAGCGCGCCAAGGCGAAAGTCAAGGTGTTCGCGGACATCGATCTGGCCGATCATGTGGAGTGGCCGCGCTTCGTGGCCGGCTACCGCATCGGCGTGGAGTTTCGGTAATGCCCGCGTATTGCACGCTGTGCCGTGCCGATGAACATGCTCGGGCTTGAGTCTGTGTCAAGCCCTGTTTTGCGATAGCTCACAGCCTCCAATTTTTCGGCGTTGCGCGCGCGTAGTTCTTGATGCCGATGGCCTTGAAGTGTTCTTTGGCTGACTTGATCTTCGCCAACTCCGAGGGGCGCGTCTTGTCATCATCCTGTGTGCTCTTGGTCTCGCGGATCATGTAAATACGTTCCTCGCCGTCTTCCTGTTTGATGATGGCCCAATCCGGGTTGTAGTTGCCGACCGGCGTCGGCACCTTGAATTTTTCAGGCAGTTTCATGAACAGCTTGATGTCGTCCCGGCTGTCAAGCATATCCGCGAATTTCAGCTCCACCTCGGAGTCATAGACAACGTAATCGAAGTCGGTTTTCTGCTGGTGCCGCACCTTGTACATCTGGTCAAGGAATCGTTCCTTTTCCGTCTCGCCATCGGTTTGCAACTCGTGCAGTTCATAAACCGAGCCGTCAATTTTTTCGCACTCGATGCCTTCCACCACAATTTTCGCCAATTCGCTCTTGAGCAGCCGCGCTGCTTGCGCGATGAAGTCGTTGGGGTTCGGTCTGAGCGACATGTCCATGCAAGAAGCGCTGTTTGATGTGCCGATGTACCGCGACTTTGCCGGCCTCGATGGCATGGCCCGGCTGCCCGACCGGGTCAGCATTCTGAGGTTTCGCCACCTGTTGGAAGAGCACCGGCTGGCAGAGCAATTTCTCCAAGCCGTCAATGAACAGCTTTCGGCCAAGGGCTACCTGAAGGTGCGCTATCGTGGCTTGTTCAAGAACACGCAGCAGATCACCACCTTGTTTGCGCTGGGCAAACCGTCATCTTTTCAGATGGCGCTCGCCAAAGCTTTCTTCAACTCCTGCCGGAAAGCCTGGACGATGGGGCTGGCGCGGTGGCTGCTTGTGCGCAACATGAGTTCGCTCCAGCCAGGCTC
>JGI24705J35276_12237725_pt1 | contig 12753 bp, 1 predicted proteins | sample TergutNt197P4_FD_35276 | JGI IMG/M metagenome (IMG submission 35276)
TTTTCTCCGTCCCCATTGTTCACTTTTGCCCCGTCCCTCTGTATCTTTTATTTCAGCACTTTTTTCTTTATAGCTATTATTCCGCATGATACTATTATTAATGCTAATGCACTTGTTGCTAACAGTTGTAGTCTTATAACATTTACTGGCTCAATACCTGTTGGTGGTGTTAGAGTTATAAGCTCTGTTGCACTTGAATCTCTTTCTTCTAGTGCTACTGCAAATACTCCATTTCTAGGGTTCGCATTACCTGGTACTGCTTCATAATCTCTTCTACCTACATCATTTTCAAATTTCACAATTTCTCCTATGTTGTCGAAATTCATGTCGTCTGTGCTTGTCTCTTGTCCAACATATCTTGCTGTCGCCAATTTTATACTTGAAGAATATAGTTTTGGATTTGCATTGTCTTTATTTACTGCATGTGGTATTAAATCAACTATAAATCCTTTATTTGTATGGCTGTCTACATTGTCTGCATTATCTATGCTTAATATTATGTTGTTTTTCTGTGATGTATTGTAGCTTACTCCCTTAGAATCTGTTATTATAAAGTCTATTATGTCTCCACTTGAGTCTTCTAATTCTTCTGCAATATTCTTATCTAGCAATCTGTCTTTATTTGGTACATCTACCAGCTCTGCTACTGTTACTGTTCTCCAACTTTGGTCTACTCCTGTGTTTTCCACTGCTGGGAATACTGCATCATTATCTACATAGTCAATTACCTGACGTACTTTTGTGGTTACTATTCCATCAGTTGTGTTTCCATTTACACCTTTATAATATATACTGCCCACATATTTTCCACATATTGTTTTATGGTCGAAACCTAAATTTGATGTGTTTAGCTGTGTTGTTGGCAATCTTGTGTATTTAGCACCTGCTTCTTTTAGTTTCTCTGCTTCCAAAATAAGTTCTGTTGGAGAAAGCCCTTTTGCAAGTCCTACTCTATCTACTTCTCCCATGTTTAACACTGTAAATGCATAACCTATTTCTATTGTTGCACCTTGAAGTATTATTTCATCAACATTTATATACCTGAAGTTTTGGATTCCATTTGGCTCATCTTTATTCAGTGCCTGCATGTTATCTGTTCCTACAGATTTTTCTTTATTTAATGTTACTTTTGGTTTCCAATCTGATGTACCTTTTGATGAGTTGTATGTCAAATCATAATCTAAATCAAATACTGCATGGAATAATGTTTTTCCATCTGATGTTGATATTCTTATATCTTCTATTTCTTTGTCTAAAACAAATTGATTTTCAGACCTTTCTACTAAACCAACATCTATATTTTCAATTATATATTTAAGCTGTGTTACTGGTGTTCCTGTTTGTACTCCATTTATCTTTATATCTCCAAGTATAGATTTCTCTATAATTGCTCCACCATTTATATAGCTGTTTCCAAACTCCATGTCTTTTGCATTGTCTATTTTTCTTGTATTTTCAATTTCAATATTAAGTTTCGCTGTATCTGCCACCATGTAGTAATCGTATAGTCCTGTAGAAATTTCCACTTCATGTGTAGCTGGGTTATAGAACAGGAACCCATGGTCAGACCATGTTGTTAATCTTGCTGTTTCTGCCACCACATCTAATCCCACTAAATCTGCTAGATCTGCTATTAATTCCATTACATCTGATGATGTATAATTTGCTGTATTTAATATTGTTCCATTTACATTTGTTATTATTTGAGATTTTGCTATTACATCTAATCTTCTTGCTTCATCATCTCTTGTATCGTTTACTGGGCTTGTTCCTAATGAAGCATTTGTTAAATCATGCCATTCATTATCTATATATCCATCTCCATTAGAGTCTCCGTTTCCAAATCCTGTTTGATATGTTGTTGTTTTATAGTCTTGGCCATTATATATTCCAGGTACTGTTTGTCTTCCATTTGTATACTCTGAATATTGTGGATTTTTTAATCCCATATGTGCTGCTGTTTCTATTTCTTTATCTCCATATATAAATCTTACTACATAATTACCTGCTGGCACATTTGCGAACTTGTACTGTCCAACATCCAGTCCTGCAAACATTCCTGCTATTTTAGCTGTTGTGGTTGTGCTGTCATATCCTGTTAGCCTTTCTAAAGTTGTATTTCCTAAAAAGCTAAATTCTTTATCTGTTGGCCAGATGAAATCATATTCTTTATATACATTTTTTCCACCTTCTCTTATAGGTGCTCCATTTCCATCTACCTGCATTACTCTTACTTTTTCAACCAGCTGAGTTGTTAGCCCTCCTATTGTAAATTCATTTGGCTCACGTATTCCATTTCCAACTCTTTGGTCAAACCCATTTGGAATTGTTGAAAGTTTCTTTTCATCCCATGCAATACCATTTACTTCTCTTACCAATGTGGTTAGTTCTATATTTATTTCTGGTGCTGCATCTGTATCATCTTCATACCAGCTCTTTTCATTACGTTCTAGAATGTTTATATTAGATGGAGCTGAATTTCTGTCTATTTTACCTGCAATACCTCCATTTTTTTCTGGATGATATGTTCTGCTGTAATATGTCGAATAATTTGCTATTTCTGCTATGTTGTGTTTCTCTCCTAAAATTATGCTGTCTGCCACAGTTGCTACTTGTCCGGTGCTTGGTATTGTTCCGTTATATGTTTCTTTGTTAACTTTAAATGTTACATATATATCTATTCTTTCGCCACTAGCCAGTTTTACTCCTTTTAGAGAGTCTGTTACCATTTTTCTATATTGTATTCCATTTGAATCTGTTATAGCCGAACCTTCTTCTCTCCAAGAAACATTTCCTGTTTCAGAAGCCATTCCATTTCTTGCTACTGAATAGTTTGACTCACGAGCAACATCTGTTACTCCATCTACTGCTATGCCATCTGCTGTCTGAATATATTTTTTCACATTTGTGCTAACTAATGTAAAATTGTTGTCAAAATAATCTTCTACTTCATTTATTGTTGCTTCATATGCTGTTGATTGATTATATAAGCTAATTTTATATGTTAAGAACACATCTAGCTCAGTTGATTCTACTGGTAGCTGTAATGTTTTTTCATAAAATCCTTTTAATGCATTATATAGCTCTGGATTTTGCTCATATATTTCTGCTTTATATAAGAAGTCTGTTTCATACAATCCTAATGTATATTTTATTTCAGTATCATCTATTTCAATTTGCTTATTTAAAATGTTGGCTATTTCTTCTTGGTTTCCTGTTGCTTCCAATAACTGCATAAGTGCACTGTTAAATCTATAGTTTAATAATTTCTCGTTTACCACAACATTTGCATCATACAAATCTTTTGTTAATGCAACATCTGCAAGCTCTCTTCTCATTAATCCAAGATTAATATTTAAGGTATAATTATATGTTGCTGAATAATGATATACTTGTACTGCACCTTGTTCATCTATGTATTTGTCTACACTTTCTAAATGAATTCTGTCATCAAATGGGTATAGCAAATATCCTACAGATGTTCTTGCCTTTGCTTTAAATAGTTCTAATGCAATTCCTTGTCCATCTAGCGTTGTTACTGTAGACACTTTCCTTGTAGCATTATTTATTCCATATGTATAATCTCTAGACACATAGTCTATTCTCTTTTCTGCATCATTGGTTCCTATAACTTTACCAATTGTTTCTCCTCTTCCGTTTATAGGTAAGTCACCTGCAACTTGTGCAACTCTTGCATCTACTTCTTCTCTGTTAAAATCTAATGCCATAGAGTCTCTATACCATTTATCTCTATTTGCTGTACTTGCACTCATATATTCTCTTGCTTTACCTTGTATATCTTGCTGTGGCGATGTTGGTAAAAATTTTGTTGGCTCATATGTCTGTCCATCATAAACAAATTCTACATCATATTTTGCTGTATATCCTTTGTCTTTTTCTTCATCTGTTAAACCTGGCACAGATACTCTAGGTGCATTCCACACTCCGCCACTTTCTGTAACAAGCGGGAATGGCAATGGTGTTTCGCCGTCAATTTCATATGCTTTCGCAATATATCTGTTTACTTCTGTATTTCCACTGTACAATACTTTATAAATAAATATTTCTACTCCGTCTATTCCCTGTTCGTCATTATCTATTAATCCATTTGGCTCAGAGCTTGGCATGTTTTTATCTGCATTGTTTCCAACATCTTCCCATACTTTACCTGCCATTTCAAAAGTTAAGTCTATTTCCACTCTTGTTTTAAATGAGTTTATAACTACTGCATCTACAGTCTCTCCATCAGACATTCTTCCACTTGATGGAGTAATTCCTTCAAGCCTCCAGCCTAATGGTAAATCAATTTCAGATATAGTATATGTTGGTGCATTGTTTCCATACCATTTAATCTCTGGTGTTACATATGTTTCACCTGCTCTTAAATGTACTTCTATTGTTTTAATTCCTTCTACTATGCTTTCCCCATTTATTTCAAATGTTCCATTTATTCTTATTAATATTGTGAATGTTTCTTCTACACTATCATAATTTATTTTGTCATCTGTTAATATATCTTTTAATACACTTATTCTTCCTTTTTGTTCTTCTAGCTCGTTTATTGCAACTACTCTAACTGTATTGTCCTGAGACAATGTTCCTGTTGCATTATCTATTCTAACAAGCTTACTTCCATCAGGTATGTCTTTCTCTATTACACTATATGTTGGTGCAGGACTTCCTTTTTCCCATTCTATATAATCTGATGTCCAGCTAGTTCCTGCTCTTAACTTCACATCTGGCAAAGTACGTCCATCTATCGTTACTTCAAATGTAAATTCCTGGTCTGAAGTATAGCTTCCATTCAATTGTTTTACAATTTCTATTTTCCCTTTTTCTATTGCATATTCATTTACTGCTGTTACTGTAATTGTATTATCTTCCGCTAATGTCCCTTCTGCATTTTGTATTGAAACTAATTTATATCCTGCTGGTATGTCTTTTTCTTTTACACTATATGATGGTGCATTATCTCCCATTGCCCATTCTATATAATCTGATACCCATTTGCCACCAGCTGATAGTTTCACATCTGGCAAGGTTTTGCCATCTATTGTTACTTCAAATGTAAATACTTCTGAAGCAGAACTTCCATTTACTTCTTTAACAATCTCTATTCTTCCTTTTTGATGTTCTATTTTATTTACAGCAAAAACTTCTACAGTAGCAACACCACTGCTATTTGTTAGGTATCCACTACTTGGATTTATAGTTGATATTATTGGTTTTCCATTGTATTCACTTGGATACTCATATACCTCATATCTTAATCTAAAACTTTTTCCCCAATCTATATCTTCTAGTTTTAGTTCCCACATCCAGTTTGTTCCTGCACTTATTTTTATATTGTCAAAAACCTGGTTTCCAACTGTAACTTTAAATGTAAATTCTCTATCTTGAATTTCTGAATCTGCTGTTTTCAATATTCTTAAAGCAGCATCTTTTTTTACTTCTTCATTTAATGCAATTACTTTTACAGTATTTCCAGATGCAAGTGTTCCTGTAGCGTTATCTATTCCAACTAGTTTATATCCTGCTGGTATATTTTTTTCTGTTACGCTATATGTTGGTACTTGGCTTCCTTTTTGCCATTCTATATAATCTGATGTCCAGCTACTTCCAGCTCTCAATTTTACATCAGGCAGAGTTTTCCCATCTATTGTTACTTCAAATGTAAACTCCTGGTTTGGAGCAACATTTCCATTTACTTCTTTAACAATTTCTATTCTTCCTTTTTCAATTGCATATTCATTTATTGCAAGTACTCTTACTACCCCGTTTTGGTTTAGCACTCCACTTGCATTTTGTATTCCAATTAACCTGCAACCTGCTGGTATATTTATTTCTTCAACCAAATAAGTTGGTGGCTCTTCTCCTGCTCCCCACATATCATGTATAGTTATTGAAGAATTTGCTCTTACTGTAACATCTCTAAATGGTGCTCCATTTTTGTATACTCTAAATGTAAAGAATCCGCCTAAATTAATTTTGTTTCCATTTCCATCAATTACCTGTTTTTCTATTACAAGTTTGGCTCTGTTTCCTCTATATTCGTTTTCTGCATATACATTAATTGTTGCACCTTTTGAAAGTGTTCCAGTTGCATTTTCCATTTTAACTAATCTGTAATCATGTCCATTTCTGCGTGTTATTTCCACTACTTCATATGTTGGAGGCGGTGTTCCTTTTTTCCATATAATTTGTGGTGTAGCTACAGATTCTCCTGCTCTTAAACTAACTTCAGTAAAGAATTTTCCATCTATAAATACTTTAAAATGGAAATATTTATTATCACCTACATCTATTATATTTCCATGTCTGTCTACAACTTCTTTTTGTATTACCAGTCTGGCTTTTTCTACTCCAGTCCTACGCACGCCAAATAATGGTATATGAAACCCTAATCTTGGTGTTGTTGTATACCATCTTCCACCTATATATCCGAAGTCAATCTTTTGAGACTCGTTTGATTCAAGCTGTACTAATTGTATCCAGTATGTTGTTGATACATGTCTTTGATGTGGTATTGCACAATACAAACTACCACAATAATATATTTCATAATTGTTTCTGGCTTTGTTTTCCCATTTTGCTTTATTATATGTTCCTTCTAAATGCGAGTAAGACCCACCTGGGTTCATATATCTAAAACTAAATTCTAAGTTTGTTATTTCTGTTGCATCTTCTATATATTTCATCGCTATATAGAACTCCTCACCATCATGTGGGAATTCTGAATTGTCGTTTTCTTCTCTTTCACCTTTTATCCATAAGAAATTCCATTCTGCACTATTGTCGTTTTTTAAGTCTCCTCGCTTTAAATCAGTTTTTATATTTGTGTCTAATTTAGCATCACTTATTCCTGCAAACTGAAGACATCTGTATCCTTTATAGTTAACAAACTCATCGCCATCCATGTTTCTTCCGTCTGTTACTTTATATACACTTTCAATATAATTTACTGAAAATGGTCCTACTTTATATAATTGTTCATAATCGTCCCATGCAACAGTTACATTTGAAAAGTCTGGCTCTGCTTCTTCTCCACCAACTACGTCTATATCCCATTTAGGGTTATATTCTAAAACCGGATATTCAAATCTTAATCCACCATTTTCAAATGCACTTAACCCTTCACTGTCTATCATTCTTTGTAAATCAGGTGTTACTTCACTTGTGTATGCCAATTGATTTACATTATTCACGCCTGCAACATCTAGCACATATTGCTCAAACGCCTGAGCTTCACTTGAAAATTCCTGTCCTCTTTCAGCTCCCATTATTCCACCCAGTCTGCTTATATTAGATGTTTTAGACATCCACCATGCATATTGTTCTGGAGTGTTGTTATGGTTTCCTACGTTATTAGACATTTCTGTTAAAATATATGATCTTTCTGGTGTACTTTGAGTAATTTTTTCTGTTGGTTTATAATAACCATATGTTAAATTTGTAAACGGTCCATCATTATATGGATTTATACTTGGTTCCATTAATGTTGTTTCAAATAGTCTTTTCCCAATATCACTGTTTTTTAGGTATGGCTCTGAAGAGCTTCTTCCACCAGCTCTTACTATTGTTTCATTATAGCTTGGCAGTTTTACTCCTTTTTCATCACAAAACAGTTCATACCAGCTATCTAAATCTGCTAAACTTATATATTGCCCATTCTGGTTTATAGTATGCTGATTATGTGAGCCCATTTCTGGAAGTACTGTTCTTGCATACGCCTCATATGTAGCTACGGTGCTTAACATTCCAAATATTACCATTAAAGATATTAATATTTTCTTCATATTAAACACCTCCTTTTCTTTTACTAATCACAATTCTGGTGTATGCCATAAATATTACTACACTTCCCAATAATATTGTTGTTATTATTACTGAAATGTATATAAATACCTCTCCAGTTTTCACTGAAATAATTGTATCTGCTGAATTTTTATTGTTTTTTGCATCTTTGTCTGTAATTCCATATATATTATAATCTTCATAAATTTCTGCAGTATTGTTTATTAAGCCAGTATTGTTTTCTGTCATCTGTCTTGTTAATACTAACTTAATTTCTTTTGTTTCTCCTACTCTTATTTCCTCTTCTGCCAATGCTGTTGTATATAAATTTCCGTCTGTTCCAGTATACCAGTTTGGATTTAAGCTTGAACTAAATGTCATTCCTTCTGGTATGTAATCAACTATTTTTGTAGCTTTACCTGTTAGGTCGCCAATATTTGTAACTGAAATTGTATATTCAACATATAAAGTTGCACCAGATAAATATTTAGCTCCTATTTCTGTTTTTGCAAGTGCTACTTTGTTATATGATGTATTTACTGTTCCAGCTCTACTTTGTGTTGTTAACTTAGTTATTGTTTTATCTAACTTTAAATCAAATGTGTCTGCATAAACAAGTCCTATGTTTATGTTTTGCACACTAGAATCTTTTACTATTATAGTATCTGTTACTGCTCCATTTCTTTGTTTCCCATCTTGCTCTATTTTTGTAGTAATTGCTTTTGAATTCATATATGGTTCTACACCATCTTTTTGATAAGCAGTTAACGAATATCTTACTGTGTCGTAATCAAAAATTACTAAATAGTTTCCGTTTTCAACTCCATTAAAACTATATTCACCTTTACTATCTGTTGTAACAGTTTTTTGTATAACACCTGTCTCTGCATTAACCAATCTCGCTACTATACCACTCATTAATTCTTCATTTGAATCAATTTGTCCATTTCTATTTTCGTCTAGCCAAGCCACACCTGTTATTTTATATGTTTTTGCTAGATTGTTTCCGCTTGTGTTTCCTCCATAGTTTGCACTATTTGAAGAATCTACTGGTTTATTTGTAGCTGAATTTGGGTCAGCTTCTATAATGTGTGTTATTGAATTTGTTTTAATTTCTTCCATATTTGGAGCACTTAATGTTCCAAAATTTGTTACAGAAAGCTCTTGTACTCCTTTTAAGCTTTTAGCCAATACCTCTACATTAATTGTCATTTCTTCACCTGGTTGTATGCTTGAATTTATTGTTGGTACTGCACTAGAAGATACATTTTTTACACTTGTTATTCCATTTACTGTATATGTAAGTTTTTTTACAGTTAGCCCAGCTGGTATTATATCTTTAAATGTAATACTTTCGGCTGCAACTGTTCCTTCATTTTTAATTGTAAATATATAATTTATTGTATTTCCTTCTGTTACATATGTGTTTGTATTTGATGTTTGAGTTATATTTAAACTCGACTTTCCTATAATTACTCTTACTGTATTTGACTCATATGTATCTGTTCCATCTCCAGTTACTTTTGAAGATGTATGTGTAGTTATTTTTGTTTTACCTTCTGGTAAATTATTTAATTTTACAATTAATCTAAGTACTTTGTATTCATCTGAACTTAAACTGCCAACATTCCATGTTACTGTTCTTTGGTTATATGTTGCATTTTCTATTTTTACTTCTGTTATTTCATCTTCTGAAAATCCAATCATATATGCTTCTACAAAACCAAACTCTTCTGGTAGCACTTTTGTTACTGTTACATTTTGTTTTGCTTCGCTGGTCAAATTTCTAACAGTAATTGTAAGCGGTATTTCTACTCCTTGTGGATGTATAAAGTCTTGGTAATTTTCTAGCCCTTCTAATTCCAATTCATATCCATGTTCTCTTATACTAAATTCTGCTTGTATTACTTTAACTTTATTTGCACTTGCTTCTATTTCTTTTGCCAAATATGCAGCACTTACACTCGCTTTTATATCCAACATAATCTGAGAAACAGAAGTTATTATTTCATCTTCATATGCTCCATTGTGTTCATCTTCTAAAAAGTCTTCTGTTTCATAATGTCTTATTATATAAGTTCCATCTTCCAACTGCATAAATCCTTTTATGTTTTTATAATATTCTTCAGGTGATGGGAACTGATTAACTAAAACATTTAATGCAACTGTCGCTGATGCATTTATTTCCAGCTCTCCAATACTAAATGTTACTATATTGTTGTTTAGTTCAGCATATATATTATCTCCATCTACTGAAACAAACTCTGTATAATCTGGAACAGGTATATTTACTTTTATATCTTGTACTTTGCTGTTACCCACATTTTCAACAACTGCTGTTATTTTTAACTCTTCTGTTTCTCTTATTTCACTCACATTTGTAGAAACTTCTAAAGTTAGTTCTGGCCCTTCACCTGTTGTTAATCCTATTATATCTGGCTTCGCTGTTTCTTCAGTTATTGCCTCTTCTGCATTATTTGTATAATATGCTAAAAATGTTCCATATATTTCATGGTTATGCTCCAAATTTGCTGGAATTTCATATTCATAAGTAAATCTTAAAATCTCAGCTTTTTGCATTTCATAGTTTGGGTCAACTGGAACTATTAAATATGATTTTACATCTATTCCTTCATAGTTCATTGTCCATCCGTTTGAATCATCTCTTAAGTCTTTCCCAGCATTTTCATTTTCAGAATAATATATTGTAACTGCTCCAATGTTTTTTCCATCTTGAGCAATACCATTAATCATTTTTGTATTTAATGTTGTTCCTAAACTTTCTCCTGTAGCTATATCTTTTACGCCTTTAAATGGAATTCTACCCAATATAGAAAGGTTTGTTACTGTGTTTTCATTATTGTTCATAACAATAATTTCCATTGTTGCTCTTTTTGCTTCTGCATATATTTCTATTGTATCTATTTTTTTACCTTGTTTTACAGATGCCAATACTGAAGCTGAATTATTATAATTTGAAGTACTATTAACTGCAATAAATCCTATTGGAGCTGAATAATTAATTGTTATATATTCATATCCGTTTTCTCCATCTGTATAATTTGTTGCACCGTCATTTTTATAATATAGTTCAATTTTATCTTCCATCGCTGGTGTATATACATCAAGTTTTATATTTGCATTTATTACTATATTTGTACCATTTGTTATAACTCCTGTATTTATTTCAGATTGTTTTCCACTTAGCTCTATTCTTAAAACCTGCTTATCTCCCTTTAAGTAGGTTTCTGCTTTTGCAAGTTCAAATTCTTCTGAATAAATTGTGCTAACATTTGTTACATCTACATTTTTAACGTATGATGGAAACTCTATTTCAAATACCGGATTTTCATATACATCCGATACCTCTTTTTCATTGTTTAACTCTATTCTTAATTCAACATCATTGTTTACAGCCAATGTTGAAAAGCTGTTTCTATCTATTTTTAAATTTGCTTTAGTTTCTGTGTCTGTTAATTTTGTTTTTATTTTTTCAGTTCCTATTTCTACTGAATTTTCAACATATTCATAATTAGCCATTACCCTAACGTCTGTTGCAATATATTCTAGGTTTTTATATGTATCTTTCCCAATTCCTGCATCAGTTGTTGCTTTTTTACTGTTAATAATCAAATTGCCTTCATTTACAGGTTCGCTTGTTTTTAAATTTAATTTTGAATATTTTTCGTTAAGTATCAACACAAAATTCTCTTCATTTGAGTTAAAGTCTTTATCTATTAAAGCTATAGCATTTCCTTGTTCATCCAATACCTGAACATATCCATCTTCTCCTAAAATGTTTTCAAAGCTGAATTTGTCGATTGATATTTCTTTGTAATAGATATCGTTTTGTGTAGTTATATTCCCAGATTTATCTATGTATTGATTTTCTAAATCTTGTATAATTATTTCTTTTACTATTTCTTTATAAACAATATTTAATATTGTTTTTGTGTTGTATTCAACTTCATGTTTATTATCTGAGTTGTAGTTTAAGTATGTGTATATTTTCGATACTTCTTCTGTTTTATTTTCTATGTTAAATGATACTATATCTCCAGTTTCGCCATTAAGAGTATAACCATCTGTTTTGCTGGAATTATTTATATTAATAGAGTCGTCTCCCGTAACTCCACTAAATGTTGTTAATTTTGCATCTGCTTTTATTTCAATATCGAACTCGTCTTCTATAGTTGTGCTTTCAAATGTATATGTAATTAAGTATTCATCCGCTCCAGATAAACTGTAAAATCTTTCTTCTTGGGTAATTTCTTTATCTGCATCTTTCAAATATTCATCTTTGTATTCATCTACTTTTACCAACTCTTTTTCATTTTGAGTTTTAATTGTTAAAGTATTTTCATCTTTATTAAAATTCCAGTTATTAAACCCAAATGTAACATCTTCTGCACTTTTCCCATTAGTTCCACTTGTAGAGTTTGCTATAACTGTTATATTTGATGGAGTTTTTCCATCTATTGTAGGAGCTTTTATATTTAATTCGGTTTCTTTTACAGGCAAAGAATTCTCATCTGTTTCGCTATCCACTTTAACTAAAGTTTGAAGTATTATTCCACTTGAGCTTTCCATGCCGTAACCAATATATTTTGTTATTTCTGTTTCTATGTTAACTTCTCGATTATCTTTCCAAGAAACATTTAAAATAATTTCTTTTGAAACTTCTATATCATTTCCTTTTTCGTCAACATAAATACCTGTAAATATTATTTTACTGTCTTGGTTAAATTTGTTTTCATTTACATATTCTTCATTTTTGTATTCAATTGGAATAGATATATTTACCTCTGATGAATTGTTTATTTGTTTTAGTTTCAAAATATTATCTTCTAAGCTTTCAATCTTTTCAGATAACTCCAAATCATCTTTTATCTTATAGTTTATTCCTTGGTTTTCGTATGCCTCCAAAATTTCTATCTGGGTATTTTTCAGATATCCGGT
>JGI24705J35276_12237722_pt1 | contig 12735 bp, 13 predicted proteins | sample TergutNt197P4_FD_35276 | JGI IMG/M metagenome (IMG submission 35276)
CCGGCACCGACTTGTACCAAGCGGCGCAGGTCGGCACCGTGTCCGACCTGTGCGCGGCCCTGTTGCATCGTGAAAACGGTGTCTGGAAACTGGTCGATATTGCCGTTGGTCCGACCGACGTTGCTTGGGAAAATTGGCCGGCCAAGCACAAAGCTCCGGCGGATCTGTTCAAATGAACCGGTATCCTAAGTCTGCGAGATAGAGGCGACACTGTACGGGCATGAACCACAACCAGCCCGGTCGGAATTGCTGGGCTGGGGCGTGTTCAGAAACGAACGCTACTCTACTGTGCAGGCACCATAAGCCAGCAAGCACGCGGCTGATGGGTGATGGGCGAGCTCAACCCGCCAGCAGCCCATCATCGCCGCCTCAAGCGAATGCGCGCGCGATGGGAAAAGCCAAAGGTGAGCGCAGATGTGGGGTGCCCGGCTGCCGTTTTCAGGTTCAAACCCGTTTGTCGCTTTCCATGCGCATGAGGTGGGCAAGCGAGTCGGCCTTCATTTTTTTCAGGACTCTGCCGCGGAAGTGCTCTACATTTTTGGGCGTGACGCCAAGTTCGCGTGCAATGGCCTTGGAGGTATGGCCTGTCAGCATGTGTTTGAATACTTCTGCCTCGCGCGGGGTGAGCGTGGAGATGCGGCGATGGTATTCAAAACCGGGGAGGTCGGCGGCTGACGGGGCGAGCGAATGTTGACCGGTGTTGAAGGCGCGCTCCAGGGCGGATTCCAGCGCCTGGTCCTGAAACGGTTTTTCCAGAAAAGTGACGGCGCCTTTTTCCATGGCCTGGACGGCAAGCGGCACGTCGCCGTGGCCGGTCATGTAGATGATGGGTAACGCTGGCCTGGCCTGCGGGCCGGTGATGCCGGCCTGAATGAGTTCGTCGTGGACTTGCATGCCGCTCATGACCGGCATGCGCACATCCAGCAGCAGGCAGGCGCAGATGATGTCGATCGGCTTGAGCGCCTTCAGGACATCGAGGGCCTGGCGCGGATCGTCGAAGTCGAGTACTTGATAACCGGCGCCGCCAAGCCACCATTTGGCGGTGGAACGGAAGTCGGCATTGTCGTCCAGCAGGTAAAGCGTGCGGACCGTGGCGGCGGATGTGATTGGGGCGTTGCCGGCTGTCATGATGCGACAGACTCCTCTACACCAAGGGAACCGGCGGGCAGGCCGGCAGGATGCGCCGGCGGCAGCGCGATGTGAAAGGTGCAGCCCTGTCCGGCGTTGGGGGTAAACCACAGCCGGCCCTGGTGCAGCTCGATCAGGCTGCGGCAAATATTCAGGCCGAGGCCCATGCCGGTGGGTTTGGTGGAAAAAAAGGGCGTGAACAACTGCGATGCCGCATCGTCACCGATGCCGCTGCCGGTATCGGCAATGGCAATTTCGATCTGGCCGGCATCGTCGATGCGGCTGGAAATGTCGAGAATGCGCTGATCGGCGGAGGTGGCGCTCATGGCATCGATGGCGTTGCGCAGCAGGTTGACAAGGACTTGCTGCAGCATCACGGTGTCGCCAATCACCGGCACGCGATCTGCGGAGGTTTCGGCGCTCAGGTTGAGGCGCAGTTGCACGCCGTGGCGTTGCAGGTCCCAGTCGAGAAGGGTCAGGCTGTCGTTGAGCAGGGCGTTGAGGTCGACGCGCTCGCGGCGCGGCTGGCGCGAGTGGGTGTATTCGCGGACGCGCCCGATGATGCGCGCTGCGTACTGCACATGGTCGAGCGCCAATTGCGCGCCTTGCGCCAGGGACGGCAAGGCCTTGGCGCTGGTGTCAGGCCGCTCAAGAACAGAGGTCAGCCGCACTTTGAGCCCCTGGAGTACGTTGGTCACGGCGCCAAGGGGCTGGTTGAGCTCGTGCGCGAGCGTGGTGGCCATTTCGCCGACGGCGACGCTGCGCGAGGTAAACAGCAGCCGTTCGCGGTCTTCCAGATGACGCCGCGTGGCCAGTTGCTGCATCGATTCCGGCTGCACGCGCAGCACCAACAGGCCATCGGGGGTGGCGCGCAGTTCGGCAGGCCGCCAGCCCGGATGGCTTGCCGAACGGTTGCTGCTGTCGGCGACGGCCCCGTTCCATGGGCCGTTGGCGATGGCGTCCAGACCGGCTTGCAGGCCGTCCAGGCGGGCGGCCAGGGCATGAGCCGTCAACGCGCGACAGGCGGCTGCGTCCAGGCCAAGCCATTGGCCGAAGGCCGGGCTGCACCAGTGCAGCGGCTTGGCCGCCGCGTCGCCTGCGGCGGCAAATACCGCCACCGCATCGCCCAAAGCCAGCCAGGCTTGTTCGGGCGCTTTGGCGCTTGCGTGAGTACGGGTCACACTCGCCTCCCGGGGGGTAATGGCTGCGGCGCAAGCAGCATCAGCAAGGTCCATTGGGTGCCGAGCAAGCGGCGCAAACGCCGTGGCTCGGTCAGGTGCAGCGGGATGCCGTTACCCGCTGCGGACAGCAACTGGGGAGCGCTGTCGCCACACCAGACTGGAGCGGGCGGGCCTTCGGATGCCTGTTCGAGTTGCCAGGCGCCATCCGCGCGCATGTGCTGGTGCATGCGCCAGTGTTGCCAGCGTCCGGCGAGTTCCGTGGATGCAAAAGCACCTTTGACGCGCAATGGCCATGACTGGCCTTGGGCGCCTGGAGCACACAGGGCCGCCGCATTGGCCGCCGAGGCTGGGCACATCAGGCGCCCTTGCCAGGACTGGCGCGGCTCATCGGGCGGTATCAGCAGCAGTACACGCCTGCGTTGCGTCAGTTCACGCAGGGCCGCCTCTTGCCTGTGCGTGCGCAACCACGCGAGCTGCTGACGGTAGCTGCCGCCTTCGTTGCGCGCATCGGCATCAACGACGCCAAGGTCGCGATCGGGCTCGGCAGGCAGCGCCGTTGCTTCCATGAGGTCATCGGGTTCAGGAGCTGGCTCATCGCCGTAGTCGAAGCACCTCGTTTCGATACCACTCCAGCCGCCGCCGGCCCCGGCGAATCGGCTCACGGCTTCTACGCGCTCGAGCCGGTCGCCGTAACGGCCCAGAGGGGGGTAGTGCGGAGGGGGGTAGTGCGGCAGTACGGAAGGCTGCTCGTGATGGGGTTGGGCTGGAGAGGCTTCAGGCCCGGTTTCAGCAATGGTTTGGCGGAGGGCGGCGCAGGGTGCCAAGGTCACTGAAAGCGGCGTTGCCATTCCGGCGACGGCGGCAATGATGCGCGCCTTCACCACGCCATCGGCAGCGCCCAAGGCGGAGGGCGCGCGGCCCGCGCTGTGGGGCGCTTCAGCGCCTGGTGGCCGATGGGAGATGCGCGCATCGCTGGCTTGCTGCATTGGCGCCATGGTCATGACTGCGTTGGCGTGTCTGCACCGGATTGCGGGTCTATGCCGTCGTCAAACACCAAATCATCGATGCGATTGCCGCTGTCTTGGCGCAGTTTGTCACGCAACCGGCCAAGACCGGGCGTCAGTTGCCGGCGGGTGAGACTATCGGCTGCCAGCCGAACCTGCCAGTGTCCGGCGCCGGAATGAACCAGTTGCATCGCCATTGCAGCAGAAGATGGGTCATTGTCCAGGATGTTGATGCGCCATTGCTGACCGGCGGCATTGGCGGTGCTGACCGTCATCGGCGCCGAATCGGACAATGGGGCCCCGCAGGTATTGGGCGCCACGGCCATGATGCCGCCGCCGCCCAGCGCCGTATCGGAGGCAGTCACCTGCGACGAAGCTGTTGCGCTTGGCGGCAGGAACGCCAACGCGCCCAAAACGGTCGGGTTCGGACGTATCTGACCTGATTGATCCTCTTCGCCAGGCGTGCGCGCTGGCCGGCTGCGGCAGAGATTCGGGCGCATCTGATCCGATGGATCCAATTCGCTGGATCGATGACCGTCGTTGCCGGTTTTATGCTGACCGGCGCGCCGCAAAGCGGCGTCGAAATCACGCTTGGCCTGCGGCATGACTTCCGGTGTTGCCTGGCGCGGCGGCGTATCCGATCCAGGATCGACAGCCGACGGGCCTGATGGAGGAGTTATCTGACTCATTGCCGGGCGCCTTTCGTCATTTGACCGGTATGAATTTTGGAATGTCTTCGCGTTCAGCCCGGGCTTCGCGGTCACGGCGCAGGGTTTGGCTGGCCTCGCCAACCAAAGTGGTCGCCGCGCCGTGACTGGAAACGGCGTGCAGCCAGGCTTGCCGCGCCTTGTTGGCCCTGGCTTGCGCGTTGGCCACGGCCCGCTCGCCGTCGATCAGCGCGTATTCGGCCCACTCGAGTTGCTCGTCGAGCATGGCCTGTCGCGCGCTGACATAACTGGCCAGGCGCGCCATGTCGGCCGCCAATTCGCCGACAATGCGTTGAGCCAGTGTGAAACGCTCGTTTTGCAGGCGCAGAACCGTGTTTTGCCGCTCCTGCATCACCCGTCTTGCGGCTTGCAACCCGGCTTCGGCGCTGCGCAAGGTGTTGAGCGCGGTGCGTTCGCGCAGCTCGCGCAGCCGCTTGAGTTGGCGCGCATCGTGCAATTGCCTGAAAAAATCTGTGGCGGCGGGCATGGGCGTTTCAGTTCACGAGTTGCCGCAACTGGCGCAGGGTGTCGTCCATGGCGCTGAATTGGTCAGGCCGCTGGCATAGCAGCGCCTTGATGGCGGGCTGGGCCTTGATGGCAGCATCGGCCAATTCATCGCTGCCGGCAGCGTACTCGCCCACTTGCAGCAGGAAGCGGATTTCATCGTGTTTGGCCATCATGGCGCGCATACGCTGGGCGGCCTCTTGTTGTTCATGGGTGGTGACTTGATTGAATACGCGGCTGGTGCTGGCCAGCACGTCGATGGCCGGATAGTGGCCGGCCTGGCCGAGGCTTCGTGACAGCACGATGTGTCCATCAAGAATGGAGCGGGTTTCTTCGGCCACCGGATCGGAGCCGTCTTCGTCCTCGGCCAGCACGGTATAGAAAGCCGTGATGGAACCCCGCGCATCATTGCCGGCGCGCTCGAACAGGCGCGGCAATTCAGCGAACACGCTGGGCGGAAAACCGCGCCGCACGGCGGGCTCGCCGACCGACAGGCCAATTTCACGCAACGCGCGCGCGTAACGGGTCACGGAATCCATCAGCAGCAACACGCGCCGGCCCTGGGCCCGGAAGTATTCGGCCAGGGCGGTGGCGGTTTGCGCGGCGCGCAAGCGCTCCATCGCCGGGCGGTCGGAGGTGGACACCACGACGATCGAGCGCGCACAGCCATCGGGCCCGAGGTTGTGATCCAGAAACTCGCGCACTTCGCGCCCGCGTTCGCCCACCAGGGCGATGACGTTGACATCGCTGCGGGCCTGCCGCGCCAACATGCCCAGCAGCGTTGATTTGCCGCCGCCGGCCATGGCAAAAACCCCTATCCGCTGACCTTCACCCACTGTCAGCAAGCCATCGATGGCGCGCACGCCGGTGACGAAAGGACGCTCTATTGGCGTGCGGGTGAGCGGGTTGGGCGGTTCGACCTGAAAAGGCCGCAATACCGTGGACGGCGGCAGCGGACGGTCATCCAGTGGTTCGCCGAACGCATCGATCACGCGCCCCAATAACGCGGAACCAACAGGAATCAAGGCGCCTCGCTCCATGATTTCCACCTCGGCCCCCATCGATACGCCCAGCATGTGGCCCAGCGGCACGAGGATGGCTTCATGTTCGCCCAAGCCCACCACTTCGGCGCGCAGCGGTTCGGTTTCGGGATGCGCGGGGTCGCGGATCAGGCACTGCTGGCCGATGCGCGCGCGCAGCCCGCTGACACGGATCGTGGTGCCAAAAGCCTGTACCACGCGCCCGCGCGCCACCACCGGCTGCATCACGTGCAAAGCGTCCAGCAGTGTGCGATCGAGCAGAGGACGGCGATCAATCACGGGGGCATTCATGGCAGCGATTCCTGCGGGCATTCGTTCATGCTGGCGCTGCGCTGCGTGTGCAGTGACTGCGTGGCGCGCGCCAGTACATCGTCCAGCCCAGCAAGCAAAATCCCCACGGGGGACTCGACCACACATTGCAGGCCGTGCAAATCGGGATCGCCCATGCATTGCACCGGCATGACCAACTCGCGCTCGGCCAGGTTCGCGCGAACGGCTTCAACCCAATCGGGCGGCAGGCGCAGTCGTACCGGCTGCGGCGGTATGACATGCTCGAAAGCGCGTTCGGCAAGCGCAGCCAGCACAGTGGCCGGCGCCAATTCGGACGTCATGCTGCGCACCATGGCCGCCGCCAATGTCACCAAGGCCTGGCGCAATTCCTCGCGCTGCGCAAGTTGCGTTCGCGCCATATCCGACAGCGTGTCGGCCAGGACAGCCGCGCCTTCCTGACGCGCCGCCGCGGCGCCAGCAGCATGGCCGGCCTGCTCGCCACGCTCGCTCGCCTGGCGTTCGGCATCCGCCAGCCGCTGCTGACGGCTGGCCAGCAACTCCGACAAATGCATTGCAAGCGCCACGGCATCTTGCAGCGAGGTCAATTGCTCCGCGGGCACCACGGGGGCAGTGGCTGACAGAGTCAGTTCGGCATCGTGGTGCAGAGTCAGCAGATAGCTCATGCACGCCTCCAACGGCCATTGGCCGCCCATGCATCAGCGTGGTTGGCCGCCATGTGTAGTTGAATGGAACGCATCGGCTCATTACTCCGCCGTTTCCGGTTCGCCATCGCGCGCGGCAGGCGAATTGGCTTGCCGCGCCGCCGCCTCGAGCGCATGACGCGCCCAACCGGCATGGACGTCGAAAATCTTGTAATGGCGCTCGTCCACGCTCCAGCCAAAATGCCGCAGCACGGACGCTCTCAACTGGGGCCGCAGGCTCCAGCTCAACAAGGCGCGTCCACAAGCCAGCAAATGCGCCGGCAGGTCTTCGGCGGGAGGCAACAAGGACCGCCGCGCCTGATTGAGCCGTTCGAGGTGTTGCGCATCGGTGGGTTCGCGCAGGCGCGTCAGAAATTCATCGCCCAGCAGATCACGCACCTTGGCCAAACGCTTGCCGTCGATGCAGGCTTTCAAGGATGCCATCAACCACCACGCACCGGTACTGGCGCATAGGCGTTCACGCGCGCCATCGTCAGGCAAGGCCAACCAGGGCGGGGCCGCGTCGATGTCCGCCCAATCGAGAGTCAATCCTGCCAAGGCGCGGGCCACGGCCACGCGCCGGGCGCGGCGCACGCTGGCGCACATCGGCAATTCGTGTGCGGCAGTAGTCGACATCTCCAAACCCCTCAGACACCGGGAGACGGCCGCGAACCATCCAGGCCGACCGCGCGCAACTGCTGCCGATGCACGGCGCCATCGCCCGATCCGATCGCCACGGACGACCGGTCGGCGCCAGCCTTTCTTGCGTGGCGCTGGCGCATCCACATGACCAGTCCAGCCACAAGCGCCGCGACGCCAATACCGCCGCCGACCAGAAACAATGCGCCATAGTCCATCCACATCGCAGTCCATGCCGAACGCGACAGCGCCGGGGGCATCGGCTCGGCGGGAGACATCATGACCGTGACATTGTCGTAGGGCAGTCCTTCCACCGCATTGACCACCAACGCCTTGATTTGGCCGACTTGCTGGCTCAGATCGACCTCTGGCCGGTACGTGATGAGTACGGACGCCGTTGCAAGCGCGGGCTTGTCGGCCAGCGGGTTTTTTTCGGGCACCGACACAAGCACGTTGGCCTGCACGACGCCGTTGATGTTGGACAGCACGTTGGACAGCTCTTCCGAGCGCGCGCACATGAAACGGGCGCGCTCTTCCAGAGGCGACGATACAAACCCTTCTTTCTTGAACACCGCACACATCGAACCGGCTCGAGGATCACCGCGCGGAAGACCGCGAGCGCTCAGCACCTCGACTGCACGCGCGAAGTCCGACGCGCTGACACTGACTGCAAACCCTCCTTTGCCGCCGCTGGAAGAAGATTTCTCCGAACCTCTTATGCCCGCGCCCTGGAGCGCCGCCACCACTTGATTAGCTTGGGTTTCGTCAAGCTGGCCATACAACTCCTGCTGCGAGCAGGCAGCCAACGCCGCAAGCAGCAGGCATGGCGCAACAACCCGCAGCGAGCGACAGGCAAGGGACTTCATCGGCGTCAATCCATGACTGGATCGCAGCGCGCCTCGTGCATCAAGCCTGTTGGCGAAACAACTGCTGCAGGCCATCAGAGGTCTGGTTGGCTATGTGGGCAGTCAGTTCGCTGTGGAACAGGAACTCCTGGCACCGCATCGACAGCGTCACCATTTCACTGGGCGTCAGGTCGGCGCCGGCGGCCTGCGCGGCATCGGCGGCCTTATGCAATGTGGCGGCCTCGTCATTGATGTGCTCCAGCGGTTTGAGTAGCGCCTGCATGCTCTCGCTCGGCGCCGCCACGGCCTGCTGCTCAAGCACGCCTGTGCCGCCGGCGCGCGCGCGCGCCAACGCTTGCTCAAAACCCGCCAGATCGGTCAGCGAAACGCCATAGCCTGCCTGTACACCGCCAGAATGCGAAGCAAGCGCGGCAGCGGTCGTCGCGGAAGGTGTGATCGCAGTCATAAGCTGATCGCTCCCGTCATTGCTTGCGCGCAATGGTGTCGAGCGCGGAGCCCACGGCCTCGATCGAAGTATGCGCGCTGTTGGACATGAAGCCCATTTCCTGGGCCAGCGTCGTCAGTTTCGTGATCTGCGATGGCGTGTTGTCGCCACGATCGCCCATTTCATCGGATGCCGTCTCGATCTCCTGGGCCTTGGCGTCCAGGGTCTTGCCCCATGCCTCGGACATGGCGTCGAACCAGCTCGAATGACTGCCCCGGCGGGAAGACGTCGTTTGCGGCACGGACGCGGTTGCTATCATCGACGTGGGGCTGATGGATTGACTCATTGCTATCTCCTTTGGGATGAACTCACGGACCATGAAAAACGGCAGGTTGCGCAGCGTGGGTCCTTGGGCGCGCTGCACCGTCATTTACATCAAAATTTCAGATTTCTGATCACGCCATCGCGCTCCATCCGGATATGGTCGGGCATGATGGTCACGAGGCGATAGCCGTTGGGCAGCATGGCGCCTTCGAAATAGAGCGTGCCATCGGCAGTTTTCACATAGGCAGGATCGCCTGGAATGATCGCGGCCAAACGTTTGCCGGGATCATTGATTGCGGTTTCGTCAGGCGGCACGATCGGTGGCGGATCATTGACCGACACCAACTGCCGCAGGCCCGGCACATCGCGAAGCGCAATGGCTTTCACCTTCTCGAGCGCCGCGGCGTCCCCCTCGTGCGTATGCACGCGCACCATGCCGGGCCCGGCGCTATGCACTTCCGCCGCAATGCCATTGAGACGGTACACCCCGCCGACATCCGCCGTCACCTGGTCATCGACCCATACCGCCAAACGCGGCATTTTTCCGTCTTCAAGTTTGGCCAGCAACTGTTCCAGTTTGCTGCGCTGCGCCAAGGTACTCAAGTGACCGGCAACCACCAGCCCGTTATCGCGGATATCGACGCTCAATTCGCCAAGACCCGCCTGCGCCAGGGCTTGGCGCAGATTGTTGGCGCGCGCAGGCAGCGGCAAGCTTGTCATGCTCATGGCCCACGCCAGCGTCAGCGCGCCGACCGACGTACCTACCAGCACCGCCCCGCCCAACAAAAGCCGTTTTGCCCAGGGAAGACGCTTCACAAACAAAATGGCCGTTTGCCAAATTCCGGCAGCTTCCTGGGGTGATGCTTCACCTGAAGTTTCGATATCAGTTGCATCAGAGCCCTCGTCATCGAACAATGTTGCCCACTGCGATGCGCCGATCCGGCCAACCGCCATCGTGACGCCGCCAACCGTGAACGAGGTATATGGCGCCAGCGAGGCGCGCTCTCCAGCTTGCAACTCGGCGCCGCCATCGATCGTGCATTGACCTGCAACCGCGCTCAATGCCAGCTCGCCGTTCTCGTCCATGATCAGCAGCGCCGCGCTGTCGTCTGCCTGTTGCAGTACGACATCGCTCGACCAATCGCGGCCAATATGCAGGGTATCGCCGGAGCACACCGCCGAGGTGGCGCCGCACTGCTCCCCGCTTAACACGCGTAGTTCATAGGCTGGCGCTGGATTCATTGCTTGCATTCCTACTGGCCTGCCGGCGTTTCCGCCGACGCATCCGCATTGGCAGGCACATCCGCACTGGCAGGCACATCCGCACTGGCAGGCACATCCGCACTGGCAGGCGCATCCGCACTGGCAGGCGCATCGGACGCCGGCGCGTCAGGCGGCTTGGGCGTCTCGCTTTCGTTACCATGCAACCATTTCGGGGTCGAAAATTTCGGCATGGGCGGAGGCTCGACAGCGCCACCCGGACGTTGCGGACCTACAGGGGCGGGGGTGGCTATCGTGCGCCGCGCCGGAATCAAACGTGGAGAAATGAGAAACAGGCGTTCCACGCGCTCGTGTTCATCCGACCTGTACTTGAACAGGTTGCCCAGCACGGGAATATCCCCCAGCAGTGGCACCTTGGTTACGTCTTTCGACTCCTTGTCCTGTACCATGCCGCCAATCAGCAGGCTTTCACCGGCCATGAGCAACGCCTGGGTATTGATCGACGATCTCTCCACTGCGGGAATCGAATCTACTTGAGTGGCGCTGTCAACACTCCCATCTTCGATCTGCACCAACAATTTGATGCGCACGTCCGAGCCTTCCCGGAACACGTGTGGCGTGATCCGCATCGAGGTGCCTGCAGACACTTTGAACAGGTCCACTTCCTGACGGCCAGCCACGCGGACATAAAAGCTCTTGTTGCTGTCGAACACCGCCTCGACGTTGGACAGCGTCATGACCTGCGGACTGGTCACGATGCGCGCCACGCCTTCATCTTGCAACGCGTTGATGCGGGCGGCAAAATTGTTCTTGCCTCTAAACGCCAAGGATAACCAGCCTCCTTCGCCCGTGGGCGTGATACTGCGTACCGGCAACGTCAGCAGGCTGTCGCTTCTGGAGCCATTGCCAAACAGGAATGAATAACGGTCGCCTCTCAAGTTCCAGTTGATACCGAGTTGACGTAATTTGGCGGAAGACAGGTCGATGATGGTGGCCTCGATTTCCAGCGCCTGCGGCTCCACATCGAGGGCTTTGATCAGTTGGTCGTAAAACGGCAAACGCGCCGGCGCATCGCGCACGATCACGGCGTTCAGGCGTGCATCGGCTTCGACACGCGCGTCGCTGAGCATCGCCGCCGCCATGTTGAGACTGTCGAGTTGCGCATCGACCGAGCTTCCCTGCACCCCGCCCGGCCTGTTATTCCATGCCTGCTGTACCGTCGCAGCCGAAGGCTGCATCGCATTGGCGCCTTGCGCGCCCAAAGTGGCGTTGTTTCGGGTTTGTCGCGCCAAGCCCTGGTTGCGCAGGCTTTGCTCGCCCGCTCCCCGGTATTGAACCAGCGCGGGAGTCTGGCTGCTGCGCTGCGAAGTCAGCAACGCGCGCAAGATGGATGCCACACCGGGCACCACCGCGGTTCTGTCACCGTATTCGGCAGACACGTCTTGCGCCCACGCGTAATTCAGGTAATACACCTTGAAACCCAGCGGCCCCGCCACGCCAGGCTGATCCTGCTGACCCGAGGCCAATTCACCCACCATCTCGATGAAGCGTTTGCTGCCGCTGGCAATCAGACCGCCGTTCCGGTTGACACGCAGCGTATTGCGCTCATCGACCAACTGCATGTCGCGCGCCGTGGAAATCACGGCAGCGGCGCCGCCAACTGGCGACGGGAATACGCGCGCACTTACGTCTTTTGGCGTGTATACATAGACAACCGAGCCGTCGTAATAGGTCATCAGGCCAAAGGCTCGCTCGATCTTGCCGAACACCCGGTCGGCCACTCCCTGGAACCTGCCGTTGATGGCGCCCTCGACTGAGGAACTGACCGATACAGGAATGTCCATGCCGCCAAAGAAATCCTGCAAAAAGGAAACGATCGGCTGCTCACGCGCAGTCAAATCCACCTGCCGGTTCGCGAATGGAATCGGCGTTGCCCACACAGCGCCGCCAAAAAGGGCAAAGCCCAGCCATACGCCCACAGTGAAGCGGCGCAGCGCGTCCATTGCCATGTTGCACACAGTTTTTTCCAGCTTCGGGTTTGTCATGTTTCTTTACTTGTTATTTGTTTCTGGTAGTCAATGCCATTTGAACCATGTGCCGCCCCTTCCCGCTGGCGTGAGCCGCGGCCAGATGAAGCAAGTCGTGCCGTGAACGCGACTGCTGGTCCTCATTGAACCGCATGCGCCCGTGGCGAAGAAGCTGGCTGCCTCGCCATGGACACATGACCCTGCAATCCGGTTCATGCGTCAACATCCCGGTTGGCTTTGTGCCAATGCAGCGTTCATCGCCCCGGCTTGGGTAGAGGCGAGGATAAATTCCACCATCTTTGCGCCTGCGGGGCCCGGACGCCTGAAGACCGTCATGCATGCTGTTCCTGTGGCGAATAGAAAGTGAAAACAATACCACAATCGCCGTGTGAACAGTCACAGTCTACGCGGAACTTTGTCACGAAATTATTCACTTCGAGCCATCACAGGCCGGGGCACGCGGGCGAATCCGGCACCCGGCGTCGCTGTTCGACACGCTGCAAAACCCTCATCAACCGCCCGCCTTGCCATCCGCCGGGCCGGGCTGGTGACGCCAGTAGCGCCGTTGCAAATCACGCTCGCAGCGCAGCGCATCGGGCTGGGCGCTGGTCCAGTGCATCGCGCCGCACGAGGGGGAGTCGGCGATGCGGATGCCGCGCTGGGCGTAGCGGGCCACGACCTGCGGCGCGGGGTGGCCGT
>JGI24705J35276_12237721_pt1 | contig 12727 bp, 13 predicted proteins | sample TergutNt197P4_FD_35276 | JGI IMG/M metagenome (IMG submission 35276)
ATTACTATTATTTCTAAATAATAGGAAAGATAAACTATGCAATATCATAGAAATATAATAAAAATTGGAGCCTCCAAAGGGATAACTATCCCACAATCAATCTTGGAAGCGTATCAAAACAGAACAGGCAATATGCCAAAACATGTGCTTGTTGAACTTGAAATCGTGGAGATCTGAGAAAGATGACATCCTTTGAAGAAGCATTTGATCTGATCAAGCCGCTATTAGAACAAATAACAGCCAAATACACCGATACAAATGGAGACATCGATGAAGAAAAAGTTAAAGACGAATTAATAGCATCTCTGGAAGAAGCTGAAGAGTATTATTATCTAAACCAAATATGCCATTTTGAAACCGAATACCACGTCCCCAACTCTATATTTACAAAAGAAGCCGAAATGGACACCGCAATAATAACAGATCAAATCGTGAACATCATAAAAGTTCACGACATAGGAACGTTTTGTTAATGATAGAGAGTACAACCCAAAGTGCAACTTTAGGTGTACAATTAGATACTAATAACGAAGCTACTATTAAATCTGCTTCTGACATTGAAACATCAACCATTCTTACATATGGAAAGATTCCTTCACTACTTCGCTCAAAGAAGAATAGAATAGGAGAAACATATGAGCGCATCCATTACACCGAAGCGGTAAAAATACTTCAACAGCCTGAAGGTCTAATAGGCCGTTATTATTGGGAAGGCTCACAACTTCGTCTTGCCCTTTATAATTACGAAAAAAATCATTATGAACCAAACGGTTACTCTATTGTTACAGCTATAGTAAACAGAATATTAGGTACTTACGGCAGTAACAACTATGCTAACGATGTAGCCAAAGCCTATTTGGAAAGCCTTCGTTTACAAGACTTAGAATTCAAAGAAGACAAAATAACTATATTTTTAGAAAACGGCCATTTCGATTCATTAACTAAAAGATGGATTGAACCCTCTCCAAATGATCATACATTCAGAAGAGAAAAAATCGGTTATTACCCAAACAAAAGCAATCAACAATATTTAGATATGCTAAACGAGCATTGCACCGAACCCGCTAAGTTTCTGGCTTTTTTAGGTACAATATATTTTCCAAAAGTCTCCATTCGTAAAGCAATTTGGGGTCTCGGTAAGATAGGCGCTGAATTAAAAGGCACTTTTTCAGGAACACCATCCATACTACATCCTGAATCTGAACTCTTTCAAGGCAATAACATATGCAAACTCACTACCGAACAAAGTGGTTTTACTGAAGGACATGCCGCTAAAGCCATTCTTAATATCAGTAATGAGATGCCAGGTAATAGCATCATAGATGCCGAAAAATACAAAGACGTAGTAGATTGTACACCGAACAAAACAACACGCGCCGCTTATGAGAAAGCAAAGAACACAAGCCATTCAATCAGACATATAATGAACACAAACAGTCCTCTTAGGTTTAACAAGATAGATGAAGCGGCTTATAGACGAACTTGTGCTATAGAATGGATAAATCCTGTCAAAGAGGAAAAAGGTGAAAATTTCTTAGTATTGTTTGAAACCAAAGAACAGCGAGAAGGTATATTGGCGCTACTCATAAATCACGCTCTGAAATACTTCAAAGGTGAAATAAACTTTGAAAATGAAACGCCTCGACAGAAGGAACTCATAGCGATGTCCAAAAACGAAACTATAGGTTGTTCAGAGTTTATAAAGAACAATATAGAACCATGTACTGGCACTGGTATAGCACCAGATTCACTCTATAACTACTACATCTCAACAACAAAATATCCAGTAGGTTCAAGAATATTCCACAGAGAAATGGAAATAGCTGGATACGAATATAACAAAACACGCATATCAAGCGACCAGTTAGGCGGAGAATCAAAAACAAAATCGTTATGGATAGATTGCATCATCACTACAACTAACAAAGTTTCCACTTTCAGATTAAATGCCCAAACAGTCACTACCGCAGAAACAGAATCAAAGAAACCGCAACAAGAACTCTCAATTTGGAGCAATCAATAATGACACTTCTTGATAACTGGTTCATTTCAGCACACAAACCCCCTTCTCCTTCTCATCCGACATTTTTGACCCAACAATCATTCACATCCGAAGAAAACATTAGGTTACATCTTACTGTTCTAAGTAGAATATTTCCAAGAGTTTATTACTGGAAAAATAAAAAAGGATTTGATTACACTGTACTCAGTCGCGAATTTTCAAACAAAATAAAGGAACTGAATTCTGAAGGCAACAAGTTACATCTTTGCGTCAATACTCCAAGCGGACGAAGACTTATCGAGAATATGAAAACAATGAATTGTTTAGCCGCAGACATAGACTCAACACATGGAGATCAACCAGCCACACCGGAACAGAAACAAGAAGCATATGACCAAGCATTAAGATTACAGAATTACCTCAAACAAAAATATGATTTAACCTCATTCATAGTTGACAGTGGCAATGGATGGCATCTTTACATACCTATAGGAAACTTGGAAATCCCACAAGGTAAACAGTTTGAATATAACGAGAAATCCAAAACATTTTGGAATGCAGTTAAAACAGATATAGGAATCAACTTAGATCATACTGGTGACATCAGCAGAGTATTAACATTAGCTGGCTCAATTAATACCAAATATCCAGATAAATCAATGCCTGTATTCTTCCTAAATCCAGATAACTTGAGCTTTACTGACTTCAAAAAGAGAATAGAAGAATCTAAACCTCACAACTTAGCAATTATTCAAACCATCTTTGAAACACTTGAAGTAGACATAGCTAAAACTACCAAACCAATTAAGAGAAACTATGTTAGTCAAAATGTCGGGAGGGAGAAGAAGAGAGCGATTGACTTTGTTTCTCCTGAAGATATATTTAACAACCAAATGAACAGTTTAGCCTTCTGTATGACACAAGATCACAAGTTAGCTGAGATCATCGGGAAAGAACTTGTAGCGGCAAACGGCAATCAAGGAGCTGACGATTTCCAGTTGATCAGACGGCTTGATTACTTTAATTTTGGTGAAGCAGAGAAGATTGCTATCTTTAAGAAGTATCGTGTTTATTTGTCAGATGGTCAACCACGCGAGAAGTTCAGGCTTGAGAGTGTAGATTACTGCCTTGATCGCCTGTTGAGAGATGCTGTTTCAGATATTCATTGGGGCAAACATCGCGAGATAAAGATTTGGGGGTAATCCCTTATTTTTTTGTGTGGTGTGTTTGGGATTGTGAAGTGTCAGGGGCTATGGAGTTATTGAGAGATTGAGAGAGATAAGGAATCATTGAGAAATGATGTCATCTTATCCAGTAACATTTTTCTGGTTCTTAATATTTTTTTAGCTTTTTGATCTTTTACAATATTATAATGAAATATTGCTATACTTGAAATATACTTTTATACTATGCAGAATATTACAGCGTTAGGTGTAAACAAATGACTAAACAAGTATGCCCCGCCTGTGGCATAGAAGGCTTTCTCCAGACAAGAGGCAACAGTCAACGAATCAAACATTATATCGGCTTTCAGGACGGAAAAAGAATCTATCAATACCATAAGCTGGAACTCATTGGAACTCAACAATTGGAACTAAATAAGACTGTTTTAAACTCTGATAATAAAGAAATGGCGGACGGGGAGGGATTTGAACCCTCGACCCTCAGCTTAGAAGGCTGATGCTCTATCCGTACTGAGCTACTCGCCCGCGTGTTGTATTTCAACGGGTTTCTATTCATTGATGTTTCTGGTTCCCGTGTTCCCAATGTACCCAGACTGCATTTAATAAAGATTCTTTCACCACCAGGCATGCTGGCAACATATAGCACCTCAACACCCACTCACTTATGCAGAACAAGAGAGCAGGTTAAAGCCTAAAGGATCGGTTAGGACTATCGGTTTGGATTTTTTTGTTGTGTTGAAGTTTTTTTCGCTCATACACAGCCACACAAGCTAAGACCACCACTCCCGCAAATAAAACAACACTCACAACCCGCCAATCCAAATCAAACTGTATCTCTAACTGATTATTCGTCTCACCAGAAGTTGCCTCGGGAGTTTGGAGAGAGGGGTCGTGGGATGTGCTGGGAGGTTGTGTCGAGGTTATGGTATCATGATTGATTGTTAGCGTTTGTATGTTACTCCAATCACCCATTTCGCCCTGGAAAGTGTGCCAATTGGTAGTCCAGGGCATGTTTATTTCTTGTGAGTATTGGGTACCGATTAAGGCTTGTACCTTGATATCGATCATGCCGCCGTTGGGAACTTGTGATAAGAACCAAGATGGCAACTCTATTAGGGTGGTGTCGGATTTGGAGGCGGGTGTGTAACCGCTTGAGGGACTGCTGGGCTGAGTTTGCCATTCGTCTTCAAATCGTCCCTTATAGCCTACAGTGTAGAATAGCTGTGTCCAGTTGCCGCTTGAATCTTTGGTGGAGGTAAACTTTTGATTTTTAACGGTGACTTCAATTACCCAGTGGTCATATGTGCCGCCGGGGTTTGTTATGGTTGTTTCGCCGGTATAGGGGTTAGTGGTGGCAACGGGTGGATAGTGGATGGAGTGATTTACATATTTTACTGTGAACTCAGGTATAGCTGGTTTCTTTGAAGCACTCTGAGCCTGCACCTCACCCATATAACATAGACCTGCAAAAATCAATTCACAAACCAATAGGGTAAACAGGAATGCACTAAAGATCGTTCTCATTCCAACCACCATATAGATACGGTTCTGTACAGATATGTAATTTACGCCAACACAACAAACAAACACGGTTACTAGAATTTAGTTTAGGTTTTTGTTTAATTTTTGGTCAAACAACAATGTCCATCACAACCAAAGTTATTGAAGAAAGTTGATTTAATGCTAAGTGTACAAACTCCCGCTCACCACAGGGTTAGTGTTGATGATTAGCAGGTTAGTTATTGTTGGAGTTGTTGTATTGTTGTTGAGGAAGTGAAAAGTTTAGCTGAACTGCATATGCTGTGTGCTACAGTGCTCACGGACTGTGTAAACCGAACCGTACAGCACTACATCACTTTTGGAGGCACACCGATAGGCAGTTATCAACCCTACAACCTCAACCGATAAAATAACCCCGCCAACTTCTCGCCTTTTCCGATCTTCTCTTTTTGTTTGATGTTTGGCGGGCCAAGTTTTGGTGTCTCAGATAATGAAAGATTTGACAGGAAGACGTAAGTCAGCTTTCAAAAACACTCGCGTTCCAGCTTAAGTTACCTGACTTTTTAGCCGTTTTTATACACTAGTGCGTTGTAACATCTAAAAGTTTATAGTGTGATGGGGTAGTTTTTTCAGTTTTATGCGGGCGTCTTTGGTTGTGAATTGCCAGTCAACTCTCCGCTGAGTTTGATTGCGTTCTGTGTGCCAAGCGGCCAACTCAACATTGAGCGCATCAATATTAGAAATACGCCTCTGCCCAAGGCATTGTACCCCAAGGGCAGATAACTCGACTCCGCAATATTTAGCCAGCTACCATGCTTAGGAGTAAAATGAATCTCTAAGCGCTGTGCCAAACCAAACGCAACCTCAGGCGAAAACGCCTCATACAACGCAGACAACCCATGCGTATTCAAATTATCCAAAACTAACACCACCCTCTCAGCATCAGGGTATTGTTCCTCAAGCAGCCAACGCATCTTATGTGCCCAATCTACTTTTGTTCGATACACCAAAGCCTCCACATGACGCCACCCAACCAAAGGCTCACAAAACACAAAAATGCTGCACACACCCATACGCACATACTCATTATTGACCTTTTGAGTTGAGCCGGGGCGTGCCGGCAGCGGCTCACACACATCCAAGAGAAGCTGATAGGACTTCTCATCTATACACACAACAGGTTTGTTTGCATCATAGGGCCGTGCATAAACGGCTAAAACATCCTCCATGGCCGCGACAAAGGCACTGTTTTGATGCGGAGGTATGCACCACATTTTTTTCAGATGAGGCTTAAATTGTGTTTTTTTAAAAGCCTGCTTACACTCATATGGGACAGCGTGTTGACGTATCCGAGTTTGACGCTTTTATCGGCTAAGAGGCGCAGGGTCCATTTGGTGTATCCTTTTGGGGGTTGGCTGCAGGCCAGCGCGATTATGTGGGCTTCGGTTTCGCCGGTTATTTTTGGTGCTATGGGCGGCGTTTGTCTTTGTTTGCGCTGCAAAAATACTGAGATGGTTGGGGCAGCAAAAAACGCGTTTTTTACGTTACTGACCGTTTGTTTGCTTACGCCAATGCGTTTTGCGATCTTGGTTTGTTTTTCTTTTTTCCGCCCCTCCGACTCATCTAGGGCTAAAATTATTTTTGCACGATTAACTATCCTCACACTGTGTTTACCTTTTGTGCTAAACCGCTCAAGCTCTGAACGTTCAGACGAACTTAACACAATACCAACATACTTACCTCGCATAACCTCATCCCTGCCAACATATAACAACACAACTATCTATAAACTTTTAGATGTTACAACGCACTAGGTGGTTCATCGGGGAAAACTAAACGTTCTCAGAATCCGTATAACTGCAGTAGAAATCGCTGAAAAAGCAGAAAAACCATCAACACCGCCTAAGGTACAGGGGAAAAAAGAAGGTTGAAAACTAACTCGTCATAAGGTCAATTACCTCCGACACAATAGTTGCTGTAAAAACACAGTGTATAAAAACCGCCTAAAATTCAGGCAAGTTAAACTTAAGAGCTATTTCATAAACCCCTCATCCAACTTAAATTCACCTAAACAACATATTAATTGTAACAAATCATATAAAATAAACAAAAATTGCAAAAAATTATGGTGATGAATATGACAAACTTATCCAATACCAAAAATGGAAATCAAACAACAGATACAACCAACAAAACAAATGAACCGACTCAACAAACATCTAATCAAACACCCGGAATTATCGATACAACAATCCTACGAGTAGCCAATCAATCCGACATTTATTATCCAAATCCGGGATACCCACATCTACACATAGGCGAAGATTTTGTCAGATATTCAGGGAACGGTTTAGGTAATGACTTAGAAAGGGGACATGCAAATAAGGGACAGCACGTTCCAATGTCATACGAACTGTACATGATACAGACCTTATAGCCGGACATCTTAATTTAATATCAGAAAGAGGCCCACAAAGGGAACCGACACGGTTTCAACTAATGAGCGCCGCATTATGTTTACGATATACAGATGTAGAATTTAATAGGCATGATATAGACGTGCAAGAGGCAACTGACTGTGTACGTGCAGATCCGCGTATGAAGCAGTTTCTAAAGTTTAAAGGGTCGTATGTGTAAATTTTACATAGAAGCAGATTAGCTCAAAATTTCTCAGCTATGAACGTAATTTTGTAGTGTACATGGCGGTTAGTAACGACAACGGTGTCGCCTACCCCCCAGCGATTTTTTACATCGCTGACTACTCGATTTGTTCCTCGGACTTGACTTTGGGACATAAGTATTGGGAAGTGCAGGTAAAGAAACTGGTATTTTTAGGAGACACATTTTAGTGCACCCTTGTGTTGGGTGTAGGTCTGTTTAGTTCTCTTGTGGTGTTAGTCTTTGAGGATCACAACATAGGTGTGTTTGCCAATGAAACGCTTAGGAGCCCGCCCTATCAGAATTCCCAAATGGAGTTACTTTGCTCGCGTAGACAACCTCAACACGCTCATCAACTCGAAAATCGCTGATTTAAATTCAATCCTGCACGGCATACTCAACCATACACTGCCCGACATACACTCCTTTTGGAATTAGACTTAATGAGCTGTTAGTATTTGGATCGTGCATAAACAATTAAGGTATATGTGTTTGGTTGTGTTTGGGTAGTTAGAAAAGGGGTTGTTGTTTTTGGGGTGAGTTGGTTTGGTTGTTTATTTGAGGGTGAAGTAGGGTATTAGGAGGTCTTCCATGTTGTAGAGGCCGTTTTTTCTGTTGATTAGGCTTTGGGTTGCAAATAGGGCGCCGTTGCCGAATGCTTCGCGTGATATTGATTCGTGGATTAGTCGGACGGTTTGGTGGGGGAATCCAAATATGATTTCGTGCCGGCCTATGATACCGCCTGCGCGGATGGATTTGATGTCGGCGTCTGAGAGGTTTAGGGTTTGGGATATTTTTAGGGCTGTTCCGGAGACTTCTTTTTTGGTTTTGAAGTGTTCTTCGATTAGTTCGATATCGGTGTAGGGGGCGATGGTTTTTAGGATTTTTGCGGCTAGGATCAAAAAGTTTATGCCTATGGTGATGTTGGGTGACCAGAGGATGCGTGTTTTGTCGGCTAGGCTGGCTATGTAGTCGATGGTTGTTTGGGGGTAGGAGGATATGGCTGTTACTATGCATATGCCGCGTTTGGCGGCTTCGTCGCCGTAGGTTAGTATAGCATCTGCGGAGGAGAAATCAATTATGGCGTCTACGGGGTGGGTGTCAAAGAGCTGGGCGGGGGTGTATTCGTCTTTGGTAAAGATTAAACCTTGGTTATCATCTGTGATTCCTAGAAATTCGGGAACTGAGCGATGCTGGAGGTTTGTTGTTTTTCTAACGACCCAGCAGAGATCAGCTTCGTCGCTTTGCAGCAAAACCGTTGCAACGTCTTTCCCTGCCCGTCCAAATCCAAAAAGACCCACTCGCATATCTAACACTCTTGTCTTCTACAAACTCACCGTTTATATAACTTTTCACAAAACATAACAACACAAACCACCACAGCAAATAATAATAACACACCACATTTCTACACATATATAAACAGTTATATCATTAAAAATTAAAATATATACAAACATTTCAGTTGTATATATGGCAAGTTAGCACATAACTGAAGAGTATGGAACTGCAACAAACAAATAACAACACGCACGCCGCCCCCAACACCACAACCAAACCCAACTCATCAACAACAACTCCAACAACCATTTCCTTGCAAAAAAACCAAAACCCCCAACATTTACACCGCTTTAAACTTTTTTAATCACCAAAATGCATACCAAAATTCCAACCCAAACACACAAAACCAACCTGCCCCCCACAAAACAGCACCTAAACACAAACCCAACTGAGCAACACATAAACACAAAACACCACCGCGCTATGAACGCTTAAATAATTTCCACAACTACTTAACAGCAGACACAACATGACCACCACTACCACTACCACCAGTACCACTTCTACTAACTCGTCATCATCGGTATTCTGTGTTTTTAACACGTTAACTCGTACCAAGCAAGAATTTGTTCCCCAGATTCCCGGTGAGGTTAAGCTCTATACCTGTGGTCCCACGGTTTATGATTATGCTCATATTGGCAATTTTCGGGCGTTTCTTTTTGAAGATCTGCTCAAGCGGTGGCTCAAATACCACCAATATAAAGTTACACATATTATGAATCTCACCGATATTGATGATAAAACTATCAAGGGCAGTCAAGCTAAAAATCAGAGTCTACAGCAGTTTACAGATTTCTATATAAATGCGTTTTTTGAGGATATAAAAACTCTAAACATCCAACCTGCCGATTGTTACCCCAAAGCAACCGAGCACATCCCCGAAATGGTCACCCTAATCAAAACCCTGCTAAACAAAGATATTGCCTATAGAGGCGAAGATCAATCTATCTATCTTGCAGTTGGCAAATTGCACGATTATGGCAAACTAGCACATCTAAAAATTGGTGAACTCAAAGCAGGCGCGCGTGTCAGCCAAGACGAATATACCAAAGAAGAAGCCCAAGACTTTGCTCTCTGGAAAGCTTGGACCCCCCAGGATGGAGAAGTATATTGGGAGACAGAATTAGGCAAAGGCCGGCCCGGCTGGCATATTGAATGCTCCGCTATGAGTATGAAGTATCTGGGTGAGAGTTTTGATATACACTGCGGCGGCATCGACAACATGTTTCCCCATCATGAAAACGAAATTGCCCAATCCGAAGCGGCCACAGGCAAAAAATTTGTAGACTACTGGATGCATAACGAACACCTCCAAGTCGAGGGCAAAAAAATGAGCAAACGCCTAGGCAACTTCTACACTCTAAGAGATCTCTTAGCTAAGGGTTATGATCCGATTGCCATACGCTACTTGCTCATATCCACCCACTACCGCCAACAATTCAACTTTACCCTCGAAGGACTCCAATCCGCCACAACCACCATCGAACGGCTCAAAACCTTTGTCCGCCGTCTCCAAGAAATACAACAAACCCAAACAACAACACCAGCAACAACAGCAACAGACTCAGTAGCCAAACCTGCTGTGCTGGTTGCTAAGCTCGAAGAGCATTTTAGCGATGCTATGAATGATGATCTAAATATAGCTATAGCGCTCTCATGTTTGTTTGATTTTGTGCGTGAGTTTAACAGTCTACTTGATGCCAAAAAGGTTAGCAAAACAGAGGCCGCAAACGCCCAAGAGACCATAATGGAGTTAGATACGGTTTTAGGAGTCATTGGCAAAGTCGAACCTGTCGAAGCGCTCTCAGGTGATATTGATGCTTTGGTGCAGAAGCGCGAAGAGGCTCGCAGAGCTAAAAATTGGAAAGAAGCAGACATGATTCGAGATCAACTCAAAACTATGGGTATTGTGCTTGAAGACACCGCACAAGGCATAAGATGGTACAAAACAAAAAATTAGATTAGCTTAGCTTTGCGTTTAGCAACCAGTTGTTTGAGTGGTATTTTTCTTCAAGTTTTTCTGCCGCGGCTTTTTCTTCGGGGCTGAGTTGGTTTTCTTGGAGTTGGATTTTTAGTATTGCTTTGAATCCTTGGGATAGGGCGTTGGCAACTGTTGAGGGGCTGATTTTGTGTCCCAGCTCGGTTTGGATGCTTGTGAGTTTGGGTTTAGCGATCTCGGCAGCTTGGGTGCAGTCTACATCTTTGAGTTTTAGTACGCGAAACATTTGGGGTAGATCAAGGGCGGTAAGTATGGTGCCGTGTTGTAGAACCACGCCGCGGCTGATGATTTGGCTGCTACCGCTGATTTTTTTACCCAAAACGGTGAGGTTGGGACAGTTTTTAGCATCACCGGTGTTGTAGTCGGCAGGGACTCCTAAGAGGCGCAGGGCATCACTTAGAGCACCATAAATTTTGGTATAGATCAGAGCGGGATCAGCAACGGCGGCAACGGTGGTGTTGTTGTCCAAATCAGAGGCTTTGGCAACAACACTGTAGGTGATTTCGCCTTCAAAGTCGTGATAGACTGCGCCGCCGCCACTTATACGTCTAACCATATCCACGCCTAAAGCAGAGGCCGCCTCAGAGTAGATCTCAGTTTGGAGGGTTTGGTTTCGGCCTATACTAACTGCAGAGGGGTTCCAGCGGTAGAGGCGCAGGGTATTGGGAACTTTGTCATCGATACGGGCGGCCAAGATGGCTTCATCGATAGCCATGTTTTGGGCCGCAAAATAAGTGGAGAGCGGGAGGTAGCGCCAGATATTCATAATATTTAGGACCCCCCCTCTTTGGCTAGGTGTGCGCTTAGGGTGGTAATGTTTCCCTCAACCATGGTGAGCCAGGTTTTATTTTGGGGGGTGTCTAGACCTTTGCTTATGAAGAGTTCTTTGGCGCGTCTAAAGGCGGCGTGGGCATCATCAAAACAGTGAAAAGCGGCTAGGGCGGTTCCTTGATTGACAATGGCCATTAGCCAGCGGCCAATATCAGCGGGGTATTGTTCACCATTTGCTTCATAGAAGACCAGGGCTTTGTTGGCAGCTGCAAAACTCTCAAACGGTTTATCTAGGCGGCCAAATACTGCAGATAAGCCGGCTTGGCAGGAGGCTTCAAAGCGGGAACGGTCAAAGGGGGTATCGTTGGGTAGAGAGGCGCTAAGTGTTAGAGCATGGGTGTAGCATTCAGCTGAACCTGTATAGTCGCCGCTGTGAAATAGAGCCTCAGCATCACGCAGGGCCTGTTGCATCTCAGAGAGTATCTGAGCTGTGTTCATATGTTTATAACGTAGTCGCAAATGGGGATATATTCTTATGCATATCTTTAACAGATTTTCTAAGGATATACAATAATGTGCAATGCCGTGATGGAGTACTAGAAAGCTTGTGGATAATGCTTAAAACCTAAGCGGTATTCTACAAGCAGCACAGAAGGAATAATATGAAGATTATCTGTGGTCCGGCATCAACGGTTCTTGCTGAGGCTGTTTCAGCCCAAAGTGGTATTGCATGTGTTTCGGTGGTTTCAAAGATTTTTCCTGATGGCGAATCCTATGTCCGCCTCGACGGGGAGGTTTTGGGTGAGGAGGTGGTTATTATTCAAACGACTTGTCCGCCGGCTCAAGATGGGCGACTTTTGCAACTTGCATTTTTGGCAGACTGCGCAAAACGCGGCGGCGCCACTAAAGTGAGTGCGGTTGTGCCGTATTTGGCCTATGCGCGCCAAGACAAGATTTTTCTCTCCGGGGAGGGGATAAGTATTGAAACACTGGCGCGTATGCTTAAAGCCGCAGGTGTCGATGAGCTACTCACCGTAAATATTCACTCTGAGCAGACCCTAGCCCAGTTTCCTTTTCCGGCAAAGTCGCTTAGTGCTGTGGGGCTTATTGCAAATTATTTTGTCCAAAAAGGCTACAGAGGCGCATATGCCCTAGCGCCTGATAAGGGGGCGATGTATATTGCCCAGCAAGCCCAAACAGTTTTGGGTGGTGATGCGGGGCATCTAAGCAAAACCCGCGATCGACACACCGGCCAAACTGTGCAAACTGCAG
>JGI24705J35276_12237718_pt1 | contig 12720 bp, 8 predicted proteins | sample TergutNt197P4_FD_35276 | JGI IMG/M metagenome (IMG submission 35276)
AAACTCGGAACGGCGAAGACCGAGGAGAGACTTGCGGTGAACGAGGCCACCTCCGAACTTATGAAGGAGCTCGGGTCCCTGAAGGACAGACTGAAAGAACAGGACGCCGCCCTGATGACCGAGATGGAACGCAAGAACACGGTGATAGCGGAACTGAACGGAAAGATGAAGCAGCAGGAGATCGCGAACCAGCTGGAAATAAGGGAGCAGATCTCGAACATAGAGAAAGAAAGGGACGGTCTTAAGAACCTCGTTGAAACAAAGGACACAGAAAAACAGCTTTCCGAAAAGACGCTTAAGGAAAGGTACGAAACGGAACTGAGAGCGAAGGACGAACAGATCGCCTATTACAAGGATTTCAAAGCGAAACAATCGACGAAGATGATCGGCGAGTCGTTAGAACAGCACTGTCAGAACGAATTCAACAGGATGCGCGCCACGGCGTTCAAGAACGCATATTTCGAAAAGGATTCCGACATCAGAGAGGGAAGCAAAGGAGATTACATCTACAGAGAGAACGACGCCGGCGGGAATGAGATGATATCCATCATGTTCGATATGAAAACGGAGGCCGACGAGACCTCCGCTAAAAAGAAGAACGAAGATTTCCTGGATAAACTGAACAAGGACAGGATCGCCAAGAGATGCGAATATGCGGTACTCGTCTCATTACTGGAACTGGACAACGATTTCTATAATTCCGGGATCGCGGACGTTTCTTACCGTTACGAGAAGATGTACGTCGTGCGGCCGCAGAGCTTCATACCGATCATCACGATACTGAGGGACGGCGCCGTAAGGGCGGCGGCGTACAGGTCGGAGCTCTCCCTGATTAAGGAACAGAACATAGATATCACCAATTTTGAGGACGAACTTAACGATTTCAAACAGAAGTTCTCGCGGAACTACGAACTCGCCAGCAAAAAATTCCAGGATGCTATAGACGGTATCGACAAAACAATGGCGCAGCTGCAGAGAACGAAGGACGCCCTGATATCGTCGGAGAGGAACCTGCGCCTCGCCAACGACAAGGCGGACGATCTGACGGTCAAAAGGCTCACAAAGAACAATCCGACAATGAGAGCGAAATTCGACGAACAGAGGAAGAACGATCAGAATCCGGAAGATTGATCCTTTCCTCATTCTCCGATCATTTGATATATGACATATTAATGTCATGAATAAAAACTTGATGTCATGAATGACGGCATCATAAGAAAATAAGGGGATCGTGAAATGAATCTGGGTCCTGAGAGCGAGACGGTCGAATTCAAGAAAAGCACGGGAGAATTGAAAGAGGCCGCGGTCTCGATATGCGCGATACTGAACAAACGCAAAGAAGGGACACTGTATTTCGGCGTTGAGAACAACGGCGACATCGTCGGACAGGACATCGGCGCCAAGACCGCCAGGGACGTTTCGCATAGAATATACGAAAAGATCAGACCGATCCCGAACATCTCTGTGGATGTTCTCTGGGATGGTGAACGGAGATACATCAGAGTGGCCTTTGACGGAAAAGAGGTTCCTTATTCTTCGGACGGCAGATATTACATGCGGGTGAGCGACGAGGACAGAGAGATGACACAGGAACAACTGCGGGACCTGTTCTATGACATCGGCGACAATTCCGAATGGGAGAACGGATTGACGGAGCACACAATAGATGATGTTGATAACGAACTGCTCGTCCAATGTCATAAGGCCGGTACTGAGAGCGGCCGTATCAAAGGCAGATACGATAAAGAAAATATGCTATCGAAACTGAGACTTCTGGTCGGCGGGAATCTGACCAATGCGGGCAACTGTCTGCTTTCCGTACATGGACCCGTGACACTGCGGATGGGACTTTTCGCCACCGACGAGATGGTCACGTTCCTGGATATAAAACGTTTTCAGGGCAACATGATCGAATGCATCGATGAAGCGATGATATTCATAAAGAAGAGCATACGGTGGAGAGTTGAGATCCCTGGCTTACGGCGCGTCGAAGTGCCTGAGGTCCCGGAGGAGGCCATACGCGAGATCGTGATCAATTCGTTCGTTCATGCGAGATACAAGAACGCTTCCGCCACTCCGCATCGGATCAGCATCTCACCCGGCAGGATCGAGGTCTTCAATCCCGGCCGCCTTCCGTCCGGTATCGTCCCCGAAGAATATCTCGGCGGCAGACATGATTCCGACCTGAAAAATCCGGCGATCGCGGAATTTATGTTCAGGAGTGCCGTCATAGAGGCCTTCGGTACGGGTTTCAGGAAGGTCCTCTCGTTATGCAACGAGAAAGATATAAGGTACGATTACCACAACGACCCGTTTGGTTTCACTTTCATTTTCTTCAGAGATCCGCTCTTCACCGCCGAAACGGTACCGATACCTCAGGGGAGCGAGATGGAAGTGTACCGGCTGCTGCAGAAAGATGACAAACTGACCGCGGACGTCATAGCGCAGCTTATCGGCAGAGATGTAAGAACGGTGTTCAGAAAGATCGACGTTCTGAAACAAAAAGGATTGATAAAACGGGACGGAAGTACCAGAAAAGGCCATTGGGCGATCCTGCCGGCCCCGTTCAATATCGACACGGTCGACAGAAAACGCAGGAAGAACAGCGAAGAGGACAAAGAACAGTAGTCCCGGGCGGATTCGAACCGCCGTCGCCGGCTCCAAAGGCCGGCATGATTGACCACTACACCACGGGACTGTGATTTCCCTCTAAATCAGAGGGGATTATATATTCTTTGCAGAAGACCGCCCGTCCTGCGATCTGTGTTTCTGAAGGAGCTCGAACGCACGGAAGAAAAAATTATATGCCACTAATTATTTCGTTAGTACATGGCCGAGACCGACACCGCTGAACACGTGTACGCCGATCTGAAAAAGAAGACCGTAACATGGCCAGAATACATAAGCGCGGAGAAGTATGAGCATCAGATCTATCGCCTCCAGAATGAGGCGGGTCTTTCATTCAAAGAGGCTCGTGCGGTACTCACACCGCCTCAGATGATCAAAGCGTTGGCCGAAGAATGGGGATGCAGCTGCGAGAACATATACAACCTTATCCGATACGGCATGAAAAAGGTGGATAAAATAGCCAATGGAGAAGAGGATAAGATCGAAGACCTTGTGCCTACAAGGATGAGCTACATTATGTGATCTCAGTATGTGACATTCATCACCCATCGATGTGGTAAGGATATGAAGAACGATCTTGCTGATGATAAGGTGGTCTCGAACGGATTCGAACCGCCGTCGCCGGCCGTCAGGGGACCACCGTCAGCCTTCCGTCTATCCCGCGGGCCTCCGGTTCCTCGTCGCTGAAATACTGAACGAGCATGTCCTGCACATCCGCCGCCACGAGGAAGTCGTGTCCGTTCTCCAGCACCTCTTTGTACGGTATGCCGAACGAGGTGTCGAAATTGTTGCGGTGAAATCCGTGGAACGCCACCGTCAGTTCTCTGTCGTCCTCTATCGGTTCTTCCATGTACGAGAATCTCAGGAATTCCTGCTTTCCGCGGGACCACGTTATCTCAAGGTCCTTGGACGTCTGGAAGAACTCCGTATGGTCGCCCGTGAACGCCTCCTCCCTCAGTATGTGCCTCCATATCGCCTTCAGCTGTTTTCCGGTGACGGTGGCAAGATAGAACTTCTCGTGATAGGGCACCGTCGCCGTGAGGTCCCCGAGGGTGACCAGCGGCCCCATCTCCGACCTGCGTATCGAACCGGACCCGCAGAGCACTATGTCGCATCCGACGCATTCTTTTATCGCGTCCGAGAACAGATTGCCCAGTTCCGTTTCCTGGTTACGGAAGGGATGTGTGAGCTTGTGGGGCAGACGGCAAAGGAATTTATTGAATTTCAGGTCCGTTTCGCTCTTATACGCGGATATCAGCTTTTCCATCACTTCGTCGCGCGGACAGTTGCTTTCGGTCACCGGTACGAGCTGCCAGACGAATTCGTGCACCGAATTGAGGTCTGTGTCCACGACGAGGTCGAACCTCCCGATCTGTTTGGTGCCCACTCCCGCCTGAACGATCAGTATGTCGTTCACGATCTCCGGTCTCTCGAGTATGGTGTGGGAGTGTCCACCGATTATTATGTCCACACCCCATTTCGGGTCCAGCATCGCTGCCAATTTTTTATCCTCTTCGAATCCTATGTGCGTCAGCAATACGGTAAGGTCCACGTCTATTCCGCGGTACGCGTTGCATATGTGGCCCACTTCCTGCGCCGCTTCGTTCACGTCTATGAGACTGCTAATGAGTTTGTCGGACCTGATGCCGCTCATCACCTCTTCCGTTATGATGCCGATGAAAATGATATTCATGCCGTTCCTTTCTATGAAGGTATGCGATTCGAACAGACGCGTGCGCGGATTGGTAATGAATATGTTAGCGTTGACTATCGGAAAACGTGCGCATCTTTCTAAGAATAGGAGATGGGTCAGTCCGTAATCCGTCTCGTGGTTACCCAGCGATGCGACGTCGGGACCGAGCATGTTCATTATCTCGATCGTGGACAGGCCTCTGTACTCCGAATCGATAAGGGACCCCTGCAGCATGTCTCCCGATATGGAATATATCACATGCGGTTCTTCGTCCCTTACCTTCTGCGCATATCCGGAAAGGCGGGATATTCCGCCCACGACCTTTCCTTCCTCTTCTTTTGCCAGAAAGTCGCCGTGAAGGTCGTTCGAATGCAATAAAACCAATTTCCTGTATCTTTCCGAGTTCTCCGTCATTATTGTCGCCCCTCTCTCTTTTTAGGTATCGGCGCCGGATGCCGACGACCGTCCCGCTGTCCGTCCCCTTGTTCCCCCGCCGTCCGGGGATACAGGAGATGTTATGAAAAGTTTTTGCACACCGCGAGGCCGTTCTTTCGTACGCTGTATGAGATGCGTCCGTCCGCGGACCCCGGCCTCCCTTCTTTTCTGCAAACCTTTATAACACGTATGAACATCGTGTGCCTTGATATACGATGAAAGATGAAGATTACTTATCGCTGCTGGACAGGGCGAAGAACTGTCTTCCCGAGACAATAGAGAACCATGAACGTTTCTCTCTGCCCGAGATAGACGTGCTGCAGGAAGGCAAAATAACCGTGGTAAGGAACTTCATCGACATCACCGATAAATTAAGACGGGACCCGCAGCATGTGCTCCAGTACCTGCTGAGAGAACTGGGGACCCCCGGGGACGTGGACGGAAGAAGGGCGGTCCTCAAAGCGAAGCTCGGAGTGTCACAGATATCCACACGTATCCAGGAGTACACGGATACGTTCGTCATATGCTCCGAATGCGGCCTTCCCGATACGCATATGTCCAAAGAAGGGAGAACGCTCGTGCTCGAATGCGAAGCGTGCGGCGCCCGCCGGCCGGTCAACGCCAAAAAGAGTTCCAAGAGCGACACACCGTCCGAACTGAGGGCCGGAGATGTCGTTGAGATCCTCATACACGATGTCGGAAAGAAAGGTGACGGTGTCGGAAAACTTCAGAATTATCTTGTTGTGGTCCCTGGAACGGTGAAGGGGACGAGAGTGAAAGTAAAGATAACCAACATCTCGGGAACGACGGCGTTCGGCGCCGTCACGCAGGACGCGCCCACTCGCTGACATTTTCGGGTGAGGGGGATGAAGTATTACGTGGAGTCCTACGGCTGCACGATGAATTACGGCGAAGGCAATTCCATCGCGGAGAAGATGAGAACGCTCGGTCACGTTCCCGCCGATTCCGCGGATGACGCCGACATCGTCGTTCTGAACACCTGCACGGTCGTCGATACAACAGAGAAAAAAATGATAGAACGCATATCTGAATTAAAGAAAGCCAGGAAGGAAGTTATCGTCACCGGGTGTATGGCCAAAGTTCAGAGATCGCGGATATCGGTAAGGCTTCCCGATTCTCTGATCATACCTCCGGATTCGTACGATTCGTTCTCCGATGCCGTATCCGATAAGTACAAAGGAACGTCATCGGACCGCACCGTCCGGGGTACGGGGACGAACACCGATACCCGCGTTTCTTCGATAATACCGATCGCCCAGGGGTGCCTCGGGGATTGCACCTACTGTATCACGAAACACGCGAGAGGGCGTCTGATAAGTTATCCCGTCCGGGAGATAACGGAACGTTTCAGGAACGCTTTGAAGAACGGCTGTAAGGAGATCCAGATAACTGCGCAGGACACCGCCTGTTACGGTCTCGACATCGGAACGACGCTTCCCCGGCTGATCGAAGAATTGCTTACGGTCCCCGGCGACCACCGTATACGGATTGGGATGATGAACCCCGAACACCTTGAAGGCATCCTTGACGGGTTGATGGAAGTTATGAACGATGAACGCGTGTACAGATTCGTTCATGTTCCGGTGCAAAGCGGGAGCGATCGCGTCCTGAAAAGAATGAACCGCCGTTACGACGTGGCGCAATTTATTGAGATGACAGAAAGGATGAGATCGTTCCATGACGACATAAGCATCTCCACCGATCTTATATCCGGTTTTCCGGGAGAGAGCGAAGAGGACCACAGAAAGAGCCTGGAACTCATACGTACCGTTTCGCCGGACACCGTCAACGTGACAAGATTCTCCTCGAGGCCCGGTACGGAGGCCGCGTCGATGGCCGGACAGGTGCACGGCCGGGTCAGTAAGGAACGTTCCCGCCAGATAACGGAGACGAAATCGAACGAAGCTAAAGATCGGAACGAATATCTTATCGGAAAGGTCATGAGAGTTCTTGTGACGGAAGAGGGCAAGGACGGGACGATGATCGCCAGAACGAACAACTACAGACCGGTGATCGTTCCCGATGATAACGAACTCGGTACGTTCCTCGACGTCGTCATTACTGGATGCGAGTCCACACATCTCTTCGGTTCCGTCCTCTGATCATATCGGAACTGTCTGATCCGGATCTTTGATGTTGTACCGCCGATGTCTGAACATTACTGCGTCTTCTCCGACACGGCCGCGAATTTGATCATCCAATCCCTGGCCAGTTCGATGTCTCTTATGTCGGTCCTGTAACGAGATTGCTTTGTCGTGACGATCAGCTCCCCTTCATATGACGGAGCATACGGAATGCTGCGCTCGAACTTATAATCCGTGATGTCCCTGTACGGGATCCGTATGTATTCGGGGTGCTTGGAAGGTCCGTCCGTCGGGAGTATCACGAGATGGTCCCTGAATACGGCGAAATGAACTCTTTTTGCTACGTGCGAATATCTCAGGGCCGAGATCGCAAGGACGGCGATACCCGTCAGTATCGTGATCCCGCAGGTGATGACCCATGCGGACATTTCATCGTGAACGTTATCCTGCATGGATACCAGGACTATCATTAATACGGCGATCGGAGCGAACGTGAGGAATAGTCCTGCAAGCATCAGAGTGACCTTTTTCACCACGCCTCCGCTTGCGTACAATGCGTTCTCGGACATCTTGTGATCGTACTCTTTGGGTCCTTTGTTCTTCAGCGTCCCCGAAGAGACCTCGATCCTCGGCGTATCCCATCGCCCGTTCGTCGTTTCCTCCATTGACAGAGATTTATGCATCCATGCACGCGCGAGCGAAATATTCGCTATCTCTGTTTCATATTCGGAGTTCCTGGTGACTATCTTCAGTTCGCCGTAATTCTGATAATGATGACCAATGTCGCCGGAGCTTCTCGAATCGTATTGTCTGAACACATAACCTATGATCTCATTGAACGGTATATGCACATACTCTGTGCCTTTCGATCTGCTTTTCGGAAGGATGAGCAGATGCTGTTTGAATACTGCGAAATGCACCTTTTTCTCGGTCTTCGGATCGCTGATCATCAGAAATGCGGTCACCGCAATGCCGGCCGCCAGGATGATCGCCCCTACGGTGATCATCATCGTTTTTGTTCCGGCCGAAAGATCGTCTCCGGTCATATACACCATAATGATCGCCGCGGCAAAGATGATGATCGTAAATATTCTGCCGCCGTGCGATCTGCCGTTCACGCCTTTGCTCGAATAAAGTGCTCCGTCGAACATCCATTCATCCGCTTCCGGTCCGGGTCCGTTTTTCATTTTTGCGATCTCCGCGCACACTGCCGTTCTCTCGATGCCTTTCTATCCGGCGACGCATGGGACGATGCCGCCGAGAGGCCGATATATCAAATATATCATTATATGTTATACTATAAAAAGTAAACGGCGATGTGTTTGTAGATCTCCGGGCTGTCCGCCGATCCTGTATATTTATCACCGCATGACGGCGGTGTCAACATTAAATACGGAACACGGGACGCCGATAACGGCGGGGCCTGTTGGCCGATGGCCCTTACAGGCCGGAGGCGGTATCCCGGGACGACGGACCCGGCACGTTCCCGGATGCCGTCATCATCGGGTGCGCACACCTCTTCGGTTCCGCGGTCTGACCGTCAATTCAGTTTTATCCTCTCTTTCACCTTTGCCTTCTGGTGGATCTCCAGGTCCGTACGGTATTCCGCTTTCCCGATAACGCATCCCTTTCCGATCACGATACTGTCCCCGCGTACGATCTTCGCTCTGGTCTGTTCTATATCTATCGTGTCGCCCTCGATAAGTTCCGTTCGGAATTGTTTCAGTCCGATGCCTCTGTATATCCTGATCACGCCGCCGACGACCTCTTTGGCGCATGATGCGCCGTGGAACTTCAGTATAATCGTTCCCGCGTTCAGCGTTCCATCGACCGTTAGAAGGCCTTCTATGTTCGCGTTCTCCGCCGTCACATCCCCGGAGACCGATAAGCAACCGTCGAAATCCAGATCGTTCATGTTCACGTTCCCGGATATCTTGCAGATGCCGTCCACATCCGTTCTTTTGTTCACGGAGACGTTACCTTTGACATCTATTATCCCGTCCATCTCCATCTTATCGCACGCCACATCCCCTTCTATCACAGAAATGCCGTCGATCTTCACCTCGCCGAACGTGCCTCCTGCGAGCACGCTCTTTCCTTTCATCACCAAGTCATTCATTCTTAACCTCTCCTTCTGACGATAATATCGCTTTGAACGCCGCCGCTGCCTGCGGCATGTTCATCTCGATAACAAGTTTTGATGCCGTGTCCATAAGCACTTTCGACGGATCGTACAATACGGCGCAGAACGCGACCCCCTGTTTCCTGTATATCACGATGCTGCCCTGGCGCAGCGCTTCCCTGTCCTCCGCCGCCACGGCGTTCCTGATCATCGTTCCCGCGTCGTCCAGCGACAGGTCGCCCTTCTCTATCGCCCTGCCGACCGAATGAACGATGAGCGCACCGTCGAAATCCGTCGGTCCGGAAAAGAAGGGCTCCGCCGCTTTCTTCACGGACGCGGATATCATTCCCCTTTCCTCCATTTCGTCCAGCGTGATATTCATCTCCAGCGGGGTGCCGGACAATATCTTGGCGAGATCGTCCAATGACGTTCCCTCTTTGCTGTTCAGTATGCTGTCCACCCTTTCGAGTATCAGGCCGCGGGGGAAGAACGTCTCCTGCCCGGTGTATGTGGACCTCCTTATGAACCAATCGTCCGGTATCAGTCCTTTTCGTTTCCAGCGGTACAGGGTGCCGTAGGATATCTCCTTGAGCTCAAGCAGCTCTTTTTTCGATATTAGGTCCTCGTCCATTGTTTGTCTCCGTTGTGTAACATAATACTGTTACACTTTATACTTAATATCACACATTATTTATAAATATTTCTGAATATAGCGTAACAATGTTACTATATGATAAGCTGTTAATGAAAAACGATACCGCTCTTGAGATCATTTGAACGGATCGCCCTGCCGAACCCCCTATACCGGTGCGGGATCGCCGTTACCGAACATCTGCAGCCTGTAACATAATGATGCCGGGGTCCCTTCGGCATCCCGCGGGCCGCCTTCGGGTGCGGCGGAATGATGATGACGTCACATCTTGAAGTCGACGCTGGTGTCCTTTTCCATGAAGAACGATATGGGCAGGTCCTCTATCACTTCGTAACCGTCCTTCGTCACGCTGGTGATCTTGACCTCCGAACCGACCGGCGCATCAAGCACATAGTTGCCTTTCTTGTCCGTCATTACCGTTCTGGCCTCTCCGTTCGTCGTATATTCTATCCTGACGCCTGCCAGACCTTTGCCTTTATGAGTGACCGCGCCGTTGACCGAATATCTCATTCCGGCGAAGAATGCGATCGTGTAGGCCAGGGCCACCGTGCCGACGACGTACCACCAGATACTGATGTTGAGCGTTGCCTTCTCCTCTTCCGGCGGCGTGAACGACAGCGTCATAGTTACGCTCATATCATTTCTTATGACCACGAGAAGGTCGCCCGTCTCTCTGGCCCCGAATTCGTCCGTCCATACGGGTATGTGCCCATCTTCCAGCGACGATACCCTTATCTCGACGGTCGTTCCGTACGGTATGTCGCGTATCACATATCTGCCCGACGAATCGATAGTGAACGAACCTTTGATCGTGTCCCAATGGTCGAACGAGTACTCGAACGATATTCCCCTTTCGGATGTGACGGTGAGCGAGAACCTCATTATCTCGAATTCGGCGCCTACCGTCATCGATACCTTCTGATCGTACCTGTACGGGTTCGCGACCCCGCCGATGCCTATTTCCCAATATGATAACTTGTAACCTTCGTCGCCGACCGCTTTCAGATAGACCGTCGTTTGCTTGGGGAATGTCTTCTTGCCTGTCACATCGAAGTCCGTGAAATTGATGCCGTCGACGGACCACTGTATCTTTCCGTTGAGACCCTCGATCGCGGTGATCACGAAGTAATCTATGTTCTCGACCATCGAGGACCTGTAGAACACCGCGTTCACCGTGATGTCCTCACCGTCGCTGTATGCGAACGGATCGGCGTCCCCGAATATGCCTCCGTACCAGTATGAGAACGTGAATCCGCTGTTCGCGACCGCTTTCAGATATACGGTCGCCGTCTTGGAGAACTCTTTATTCCCTGTGGCGTCGAAGTCCGTGAAATTGATGCCGTCCACGGACCACTGCACCTTTCCGTTCTGCGCCAGACCTACGGTAATGATGAACGTCTCTCCTGAGTCGACGAATCCCGCTCCCACTTCGACATCCGCCGCATCTTCGTACCTGTACGGGTTGCTGTCGCCGTATATGTCGTCCAGCCATGCTTCCAGGATATATCCGACATTGCCCACCGCTCTCAGGTAGACATCCGTATCTGCGGGGAATGATTTCATTCCTGTCGCGTCGAAATCTGTAAATCCTATACCGTCGAGCGACCACTGCACCTTCCCGTGCTCGTGTTCTTTTATTGTTATTGTGAAGAAGCTTCCCGTGTCGGCCGGGTCGATGAACATGGCGCATACCGTGACGGATATGCTCTCTTTGTACGTGTACGGGTCCGTGTCCCCGAATATGCCGTCATACCAGTATGCGAATTCGAAACCTGTGTCGCTTATCGCCTTGAGATACACCGTCGTACCGATCGGGAATCTCTTATCTTCGGTCACCGGATCGAAGTCGCTGAAGTGAACGTTGTCCGTGGACCACTGTATCGTTCCGCCGTCGTGATCGCCGATCGTTATCGTAAAGTAATCCGTGTCCTCGGTTCCGTCAAGGTAGAACATCGCGCTTACCGTTATGCTCACACTGCCGTCGTATCCGTATGCGTTCTCGTCACCGGATATGCCTCCGTACCAGTATGAGAATTCGAAACCGGCGTTGCCCGATGCCTGCAGATATACCGTCGTGCCCTTGGGGAAGGTCTTCGCCGTTGTGAGGTCTGTGAACATGCCGTCCTCTTCCACCGACCACTGTATCTTTCCGTTGGTGTGGGTGCCCGGCGTTACAGTGAAGTAGTCCGTTGTATCCGCCGGGTCGACGAACATCGCGCTTACCGTTATCGATACGCTGTCCTCGTACCTGTACGAGCTGACGTCCCCGGCGAGATCGTCGTACCAGTATGAGAACCTGTAACCGGCGTCCGTTGCGACCGCCCTGAGATATATTGTCGTCGGTATACCGAAGGCCTTCTCTCTTGTCGCATCGAAATCGTAGAAGTTGATGTTATCGATGGACCACTGTATCTTTCCGTGTTCTTCGCCGCCGATCGTGACGACGAAGGCGTCGTCCGAGGTCGCCGAAGATCTGAAGAACATGGCGCTTACGGTGATGCTCTCGTGACCGTCATACTCATATTTGACGTCGTCCCCGAAGATGTCCCCGTACCAGTAGGAGAAGATGTAAACATCGCTGCCTACGGTATCCCCGACCGCCTGCAGATATACTGCCGTGTCGATCGGGAAGGTCTTTCCGAACACACCGCTCGTTCCGATCTCCTTGAACTCCGAGAACGTTCCGTCCTCGCCTGTTATCGACCAGAGTATCGTTCCGTTGGTGTACGTTCCCAATGTTATCGTAAAGACGTCCGTGCCGTCTATGCCGTCCGTTCTGATGAATGCCGCACTTACCGTTATCGTTCCGCTCTCATCATACTTGTATCCGTTTTCCTCTCCGTAAAGATCGTCATACCAGTATGAGAACTCGAAACCTGTGTTGCCGACCGCTTTCAGATAGACCGTCGTACCGATCGGGAATGTCTTTCCGGCGATCGTGAGGTCCGTGTAATTATCGTTCTCGTCGAGCGACCACTGTATCTTTCCGTTGACGCGGTCCCCTAACGATATCGTGAAGTATTCGGCGATGTTCGAGGGATCGACGAACATCGCGCTTATCGTTATCGATTCGTCGCCGTCGTAC
>JGI24705J35276_12237719_pt1 | contig 12720 bp, 9 predicted proteins | sample TergutNt197P4_FD_35276 | JGI IMG/M metagenome (IMG submission 35276)
CTATGGCGAGGCTGTGGCGGTTTCGGGCGATTATTTCCATCGCCTTTTCGGTAAAGGCTTGCGGGTTGTTCAGAAAATCGGCACCGCGCCCGCTCTGTCGCAGGATATAGCCCACATCGGAACGCTTTAGCAGGGTTTCCGTGGATATGACTTGGAGGATGTCCGGCAGGGATTCGTAATCGTCTTTCAGGTCAATGGTGCGCAATCCGCTCTCCATGTGGGTCACGCCCGATGATTGTATATCAATGTCGGCGGTCTGCGTGACAATCCTCGCTTTGGGGATTGCGGGCATATTGGCGAAGTCTTTGAGGCAGTTCGCCGTAAGCTGCTCATGGTCAATCTGCACCCTATAGGTAGTCTTTTGCTTGATTCTATCCCATATCTCGATAAACTCTGGGGAGAGCATGACTTGTTTTTTCAAGCATACCGTGACCTCTTTGGAATCATCGCGGACAACGACTTTCGTATTTGCGCGTTGGGCGATTTCCAAGATGGCTTTCTGCTTGGCTTGGCTGTGGCTCTGGCTCAAATCAAGTGTCCCGGCTTCAAGCTGTTTTTTCATCGTGTCGGTCATCTTGCCGTCTTTGGTGATTAGCTTCCGTTCCTCCATGTCGGCGATGATTTCGGCGGCATCGTCATAGGTGATGCTTTGCTCAACCTCGGTCGTGATTTCGCTTGTTATGCCGACAATGGCTTTGACCATAGTATCGCGCCCTGCGCCATTCTTGGCTTGGCGCATGACTTCCGTGGCGGGGTTCGGCGGCACTGTCAGTACGCCCGATTCAAGCTGCGCCGTGATTTTTTCTTCCGCCGCAAGCATTTCCGGGTCGGACATCCACTCGTCTATTTTCCCGCTGTCATGCCAATAATCGACAAGGTACTGCGCCTCCGCTTCGGATACAACGTGCTGCTCCGTCACTACATCCGTATAGGTCTGCCCCACAAGCAAACTGATTTGGAACAAACCAAAGGTGATGCCCGTTTCGGCTTCGATTTCTTTTTGGAGCGCATCGGCAAACTCGGCGAAACTCTCGTTTGCCATGACGTGGAGGATATTGGTGTCCCTGTCCTCGATGCGGTTGCCGTCTTGGTCTACGCAAAGCCGCAAGCCCCGCCCGATTTTCTGCCTTTGGGTAAAAGTGGACTTCTGCTCTATCAACGTGCAGACTTGGAACACGTTGGGGTTGTCCCAGCCCTCTTTCAATGCGGAGTGTGAGAAGATGAAGCGGAGCGGGCAATCGAATGACAGCAGCCACTCCTTGTCGCGCATGATGGTGTTGTATGTATTGTCATCAGCCAGCGTATCGCCTTTGGTGTTCTTGAACACGCCTTTTTTATCTTGCGAGAAGTAACCGTTGTGGACGCTCTCCACGGCGGCGGGGAATTTCGCTTTAAGCGGGGCGTATTTTTCACGGCTCATCAGTTCCGCATAACAGGATTCAAACAGCTCCGCGTATATGCCTTGTTCGCCCTCGGCGGTGCGGTATCTCGCCACCTCGTCAATAAAGAACAGCGAAAGCACCTTTATCCCGCGCTCCATGTAGCGCAGTTCCTTGTCCAGATGGGCTTCGATGGTGCGGAATATCTGCGTCCGTTTCATCACAAACTCGTCCACGCCGCCTATGCTCTTGCCAAGAGAAAGCGTTTCCGTATTGGAAAACTCGATAAACTCACGACCGGGGGCAACGTCTATTCCCGCAAGTTGGTAGCCTTCGTAGAGTGCCCGCTTCCCAGATAGAGCGTAAAGGTCATCGCCGGGTTTGACGGTGATGGGCTTTCGGGTCACAGCGCCGCCTTTGCCAAGCGCGTCTATCTCGATTCTCGCCTTGAAGCCGCCGTCGCGCGATACTGACTTTAGGGCGATGTATGGCTTGTTGTGGGCGTTGTCCACGGTGTTGCTCGATACGACAATCTGCTTGACCAAGCCTTTTTGGTAAGCGTCCACCGGGGTCAGGCTGTAGAGCAGATTCGTTTTTTCCCTGTGGGTAGCGGAATATCGGAGGACGATAAGCGGATTAAGGCTCTGTATTGCTTCTTTCGCTTTCGCCGTATTGTCCACGCTCTGCGGCTCGTCAATGATGACGATGGGGTTTGTGTCCTGAATGTAGCGCATGGCGGTTTCGCCGTTCAGCTTGTCCTGTGCTTGGTTGATGATGTTCTCAGCTTTTTTGAAAGCGTCTATGTTGATTATCATTATCTCGATATTGCTTGACGTGGCGAATTGGCGCACGTCGGACAACTTCGCGGAATTGTAAATGAAATATCGGCATGGCACGTTGTCATAGTGCGCCCCGAAGTGGTCGGCGGTTATCTGGAATGACTTATATACACCCTCGCGTATGGCTACGGACGGCACTACGATGATAAACTTGGTGAATCCGTAGCGCCTGTGCAGTTCAAATATCGTCTTGGTGTAGACGTAGGTTTTGCCTGTGCCTGTTTCCATTTCTATGCAGAACCGCTTATCCCCATCGCCGCCTATGTCGCTGGTGCGGGGGAGGTTGTTGCGTTTTTGTACTCCGTTCATATTCGCAAGCAGGTCTTGCACCCTGATATTCAATGCGTTGCCTATGCCAAACTCGCCCATATGCAGGCTCATTTGGCTTCCGTGTTCCTCCACGATGGAAAATGTCGTACTGGTTTTGTCCTGTCCGGCGAACAGGTCGGCGACGGCGTTGACGGCATCCGTCTGGAAGTCTTGGGTTTTGAATTTCAGTTTCAAACTTTCACCAACTCTCATTATCCTGCGAGTTTATCATCAGCTTAGGTTCTGACATCGGCATATGCGTCCGTCAATCCCTCAGTATTTTCTCCATTTTCTTACCTTTTGCCAGTTCGTCAACCAGTTTGTCCAACCAGCGTATTTTCTGCATGAGCGGTTCTTCGATTTCCTCCACGCGCACACCGCAAACAACGCCTTTTATTTTGGACGCATTGGGGTTCATTTGCGGGGCGTCCGCAAAGAATGTATCAAAGTCAGTGCCGTTGTCGAATTGGGCTTGTATGCCCTGTTCATCGTAGCCTGTCAGCCACGTCAGAATCGTATCGACTTCATCTTTCGTGCGCCCTTTCCGCTCCGCTTTTTGGACGTATAGGGGGTAGACATCGGAGATTTTCATTTTGTAGATACGCTCGCTTTTCACGTCTGCCCCTCCGTTTGCGTTGGCACTTCTTCGGCGACAACGTTCCAGTTCACGCCGAATTTATCCGTCACGGAGGCGTGGAATACGCTGTAGAAAGTTTCGGTCGGCGGGAGCGTTATATCGCCATCGGCACTGAGAGCGTCAAATATGGCGGCTGCTTCCTTGCCCGTTTTCACCGTAGCGGTGAGTTTTACATTGTTGCCATTTGTGCGCGGCACGGCTTCATCCGCAAACCAGACGTTCGTGCCGCAGACAACCATCTCGCCGTGCATAATCCAAGTACGCAACAATTCGGACGGCGTTTTCGAGCCTTCCGGCATATACTCCCCATAGGGCATAATACTCGGTTCATCGCATTGAAATACGGTGCGGTAGAAGTCTATCGCCTCTCTGCAATTTCCGTTGAATGTGATGTATGGTGTAATCATGGTTTTCCCCTCTCTTGCCTTTTAATCTCTGATGGCGCTTTACAGCAGTTTCATTTCAATATCCCGGTCGCGCAGGATATAGTGGGCGTTGCTCATGGCTGTGCTATCTTCAAAGGCTTCCTCGGCGGCTACGATTTTCGCCGGGTTTATATCGCAGAAAGCGGTTATATCTTCCGGCGTTATGCCAAAATCAAGGCAGACAAGGATATTGCAATCGCCTTTTTGCTCAAACGGCTTTTCACCGATGGCGTAGCATTTTTTCTCGCCTACGGTTATCTCGGAAACGATGGAATCAAGGTTTATGCCCATTTTCAACATGACTTCAAAGACTATATCCAAGTCGGAGCGGTCGCTCTTGATGGTCTTTTCCCTTGCATCGAACCTATCCCAAAGGGTCTGTAGGTTGCCGTCGCTGATAGGCGTACCGTCCCAAGCGTGGAGGTTGGACGTGTCCAGTTTGAGGACGCGGAAACCAACATCAAGCGGAGCCGCTTCTTCGCCGTCAATGGTTATTTGTGCGCTATTCGCTTCATGCTCGGACAGAATCTTTGCCCCGGCTCTGCGTATGCGCTCTTTGCCGATTTCGCAGATGTTCCTGTAGCCCGCTTTGTATGCTTCGGATTTCTCGTCCGTGACTTCGGGCAGTTGCACCATGATGAAACGGCGGTTGCCTCCGTCCTCGGCGTTCAGTTGCATGACGGCGTGGGCGGTGGTTGCAGAGCCGGAAAAGAAGTCGAGGATAATATCATCTTCACCATCAATATCTGATGATTGATAGATTGCCTTCTTAATGAGTTCTACTGGTTTTGGATATGGGAAAGCTGTACCATTGAAAATCTCTCTTAATGCGGTTGTTGCGGACTGTGTGCTACCGACCTCTGTATATTGCCATATTGAACGTGGAACGATTTTTTTTGCATCCGAAAGGAATTGCTTGAGCCTTGGTGTTCGTGATGTTCCATCAGCTCCCCAGTATAAAAGACTATTCTTTACATTCTCTGCGTGTCTTTCCTGAGAAAATTTCCAAACTGCGCTTTCTTCCGGGTAAACCTCAACTCCTGTGTTCGGATTAACTATCGAGTAATACAATGCCGGACGCTCAGAACGGCTTTTATTACAAGTATAAGTCGCTGAGTTCCAGTCCCCTCTTGAATCGTTATCGGGGTTCTTATAGTATTTATCTTGTTCAGCAGTTCGTTCACTTCGTTCTGGAAACCAATTATCTTTCTGTTTAGCGTAAATTACGACATATTCATGGTCGCTACTGTACCACTTTGCATCATTGGCAGGCGATGTGCGTTTTTGCCAAACTAACATTTCAACGAAATTTTCTTCTCCAAAAATCTCATCGCACAGCTTACGCAGATTGGCTATTTCGCTTCCATCTATGCTGATAAAGATAACCCCATCATCACGGAGCAGATTCGCCGCCAATCTCAACCTCGGATACATCATGTTCAGCCAAGCAGTATGAAACCGCCCCATTGATTCGGGGTTGCTCTTGGTGGCTTGCCCTGTCACTTCTTTATAGTGGGCGATAGGGTCGCTGAAATCATCGTTGTAGACAAAATCGTTACCCGTGTTGTACGGCGGGTCAATGTATATCATCTTCACCTTGCGGAAGTAGGACTGTTGCAATAGTTTCAGCACTTCCAGATTATCACCCTCGATGTAGAGGTTCTTGGTCGCGTCAAAAGCTACGCTTTCCTCTGGGCAGGGGCGCAACGTGCCAGTGGAGCGTTTCCCGGCGATGCGGAAGCACTCGGCTTTGCCTTTCCACTCGAATTTGTACTTCTCAAAATCCTCGTCAATGTACTCACCGCAGAGGTTCAGGAGCATATCAATATCCAGCTTGTCCTCCTTGAAGCATTGGGGGAACAGGGCTTGCAGCTTGCTCCGCTCGGTCTGCTCAACATCCATGCTCATGCCGTTAATTTTGTCCATTATTCAACCTCCACGGCGTTTTTTCGAGTTCCGCTGCATCAACCAAATCCATAATATCGCTTATCTCACAATCCAAAGCATTGCAGATTTTAACGAGTGTTTCTACGGTTACGGTTTCGCCTCTGCCCATTTTTGCCAAGCTGGACATACTGATGCCGGAAGCCTCCGCAAGCATTTTCTTGTTCACGTCCCTGTCTATAAGTAATTTCCATAATTTTTTGTAGTTTGCTTTTCTCAAGTTCGTGACTCCTTTTCAAGCATTAAGGTAATGTCCCGTGTTCGACATTCCCATTATACCAAAGGCAAGCTACAGTTACAAGCATGAAATAACTTTATCGCACATTTGTTAATTATATCGCCTTGTATTTATTGCGATGTTACTGTATAATGGGTTAAGATTGTACATAGAGGCTGATGCAATTGTATTTCAAGGGGGCTGGCAGCCGTTGACTAAGATTCCTACATTCAAGGATATAGTACAGCAATCCTTTTTCGATGAAATAGAAAACAGGGTTTCCTTGTACGTTGAGCGGAATTTCAGCGTCATGGAGTTCAATTCCCATAGGGTTGATAGCGTTGATGAGGCTCATGTTCAGGAGCATGAGTTGCGCCGCATCGTTGCCTATGATTCCATCGGAGATACCCTGACCTTTGATGCCATTGTCGCTGCTCACATAGATATTTACCAAGTCACCCGACACAATGATTATCAAGACACTGTTGAGAAATGGTTTCGAGTTTCATGTTCCGTCGATGTTGCTGATGGGTTCAGCAACTTTAAGATTCTAAACGTGGACGATGAGTACGACCACAACGTAAACGACTACAGCGACAGGCTGGACGATAACCTTGTCCCTTTAATCAGCACAGCCGACATTGAGCGACACGCCGAGGATATTCTGCGCCATGTGTACCCGGAGGCGCTTGATTCCCCCATGAGGGTCAATGTAGAGAAGTTCGCCGAGCGGCTTGAATTGAACATAGTCCGCAGACGATTGTCCCGCAATGGCTCAATATTCGGGCAGATGATATTCCACCCGACAAGCGTGGACTATTACGATTTGGACAAACGAGGCTTTAGCACATATGACGCTGACGGAGGCACGATATTCGCCGATGACGAGATTTTCTTCCTCCGCAATTTGGGTAGCTGGAACAACACCATCATCCATGAGTGCGTCCATTGGCTGAAACACCGCAAACACGTTGAGTTGAAGCGGGCGGCTGGTGCTGATGTCAGCAGGATTTCGTGCCAAGTCACGGAAGTACCGCCGGAAACCAAGAAGCGCAAGCGGACAGACACGGAATGGATGGAGTGGCACGCGAACGCCCTCGCCCCAAGAATCCTCATGCCCCGCAAGACGTTCAAGCAAAAAGCGGATGAACTAATCGCCTTATATAAGAAAAGCAACGGCACAGACAGGCTTTCGGACGTTCTCGCCGCCGTTATCTTTGAACTCAGCGACTTCTTTCAGGTTTCCATACTCTCTGCGAGAATCCGCTTGATGGATGTCGGGTATGCGGAAGCAATCGGCGCTCTGGAGTTTGTGGACGGTCAGTATGTACCTACCCATTCTTTCAAGGCAGGGTCAATCAGCGAAAAGCAGACATTTACCGTCCCAATGAAAGAGGGGCTTATCCAGTATGCGGTCAACCCCGCTTTTGCTGCGGTAATCGACAAGGGCGATTTCGTATTCGTTGACGGGCATTATGTCATCAATGCGCCAAAATACGTTTCGACAAACAGTTTCGGTGTATTGGTCATGACGGATTATGCCCTCGCCAATATGGATGAGTGCTGTCTGTCTTTTGAACGCTCGACACGCTCTAATCCCGACTACAGCGTACAGAGGTATACGGAGTGCATCCTGTACCAGAACGCCGCATCAAAGACTGTTACGGAATTTGTTTTCAAGCAAACGGATAATGACAAAAAGGTTATTGATAATGCGGCGGTATTTCGCGCCGAACTTGAAGAAGCGAAGTCTGCCGACAAGCTGATGGCTGAATTGCCCGGTTCATTCGGCAAATCCTTGGCAATGATTATGACATGGCGCGAAGTCACCGTTGAGAAGTTGGGGGAGTTGGCATTGTTAGACCCCCGTATGATTCAGCGGATGCGGACAGACGAAAACCAAACGTGGAACATAAGAAAGCTGGTAGCGTTGTGTATCGGATTGAAACTGCCGCCGGATATGAGTTTCCCGCTCATCGAGAAAGCGGGAGTCAGATTTAAGCACGGCATCAAGAACAGCGAGGAAAACATCACCTTGCGGTTAATCCTCACCGCTTACTACAGAAGCACCATCCATGAGTGTAATGACTTGTTGGCAGAAGCGGGCTACCCACCGTTGAGTGCGGATGAATAAAAACTAAAATAATTTTCGCACGAGCCAGACAGATTTTGTCTGGTTCTTTTTTTTGCTTGTTTATAAGGCTTTGAGCGCATTTAGCCCCTAAACATCACTTTTGAAAACGTGATATTTAGGGGCTTTTTTGCGTTCCAGCCAGACATTCTGTGTCCGGGGAATCTCGCCCCAAAAATTCTATCGTTGGCTCATACCCCGCTATTTAGCGGAATTTTAGGAGGTATGAGCCATGAAACACTACGCACAAACCGATTACGCCGTCAACAAGAACGCCGATGGCATCGTCTACCGCTTCGCCAACCAGACAGTCGTTGTCACCCTTGAAGATTATCTGCGTGAAAACCCCGACAAGACTGCCGCCGACTTCGCGGCGCTCAAAGCCATGTCCGATTTGGATTATTACGACACTGACCGCGCCGACTATCGCCAGACATGGAAGAACACACCGTTGGACACGCTGTTCGAGGACGATGCTGCCGTCGTATCCACGCCCTCAATGGAGGATAACTTCATCGAGCGTGAGGAGCAAAGGGCATTGAACGCCAGACAGAAAGCCCTTGCCACAAGCGCATTGGACAAGCTGACCGACGTTCAGCGGCGGCGTTATCTGATGTACCACGTTGACGGGCTATCAATGCGTCAAATAGCCGAGAGAGAGGGCGTTATCCATTCCAAAATCCAAAACAGCCTTGAGTCCGCTCAGAAAAAAATCCAGAAAATTTTAGCGGAGGGCTAAAAACAGGGGGTACAAACTGCGCTTTTTTTCACGCCTTATAGGAGGGCAATTTGCCTCCGAAACGTGTTCCTTGACAAACACCGCATCTACGGCGGTCATACACAATATCCCAAATACGTTCCGACTGCGACCCGATGAGGGGCAGCGAAGAAAGCTACGCCGCCATAGTCGATGTGAGCAATCACGATGACTGCGATAACCGTAACGCTTTCAACAAGCCTACTGGTACGGCTTGCCCGCGATGACCCGCAGAAGGAAACAATGATACTTCCGTCTTGAACGCCTCACCGCATTGGACGGCTCGCTATAAGCATGGGGAGAGCTGCGAACCTCATCCGGCATCTTGCGAATGTCGGACAGGCTGGCACTATGACGCTTCGACCAGAAGCGGTTTGGGATGTTCCTACTGTCGGGGGCGCGTGGCAAATGCGGCAGACGAAAGAAAACAAAACCATCGGGCTTTGTCGCGTTTACCGTGACCCAGCCCGTTACATAACATCAAATGAATGGAGAGTATCCAATGAACTATAAGCAAATCAAGCGCGGCGATATGTACTTCGCCAACCTCAACCCGACCATCGGCTCTGAGCAGGGGGATTCACGCCCGGTATTGGTAGTCCAGAACAACGCCGGGAACACGCACAGCCCAACGGTGGTTGTCATCCCGATAACAAGCAACATCCACAAGAAAACGCTCCCTACACATGTACTGCTGCCGCAGTCAAGCGGGCTTGAAACTGAATCGCTTGCTTTGGTGGAGCAGATACGCACGATTGACCGTTCCCGCATGACCGGGTACATAGGGCGCATCGGCGGCAAGACACAAGATGAAATTGATGCCGCCCTATCGGTCTGCGTCGGCATCGAGAGCAAGCGTTCAGTAAAAGGCGAGATGATGGAGCTTTCCCTATGCCCCCGCTGCGAACGTAATTTCCGCGACAGCGGCTATGTCCTCGTCAAAAAAGGCTGGCAGGATGTCAAAGAGGACTGCGACTTCTGCAAGGTAAGGCAGGGATTGAACTTCGGCATCTTCGGAACGCCATGAGCGGATGCGATATAACGCCGCCAAACAGCCAACCTTTTCCCGAACCGGGAAAAGGTCATTTTTATCTCAAAGGAGGCGATTGGATGGGCGCAATCCCAACAGACACTACTATATTGGTAGACATCCGCACGGTATCGGTGGACAAGGCATTATCAAGGGATGCCCGCATAGCGGAGTTTATCAGGCAAATCAAGAACCCGTACCGCTTCAAGTGCGGCAAATTCACCGTTACCGCCAAGTACGCAGACGGCGGCTTGACCTTGGAGGACTGCCTGATGCAGATGATTAGCTGACGAGGGCGGCTACAGAGTTGACTTTCCCATAGGGCTTGCGCAACAATAGCTTTGGAAAAAACTAAATCAAGCCCCTATCCTTGATTTTCGGGAAAGCAGAGAATTAAGGAGGGCTAAACCGTGCAAGAGATTATTTACAAGGCTATAAAGTACATCCGCTTGTCTGACGCTGACGGAAACGGCGGTCAGGAGAGCGACAGCGTGGGAAACCAGCGCAAACTCATTGACGAGTTTTTGAAGAAGCACCCCGAAATAGAGGATGTCGGGGAAAAGGTTGACGATGGATGGTCAGGCATCCTTTTTGACCGCCCCTCGTTCAAGGAAATGATGGAGGAAATCGAGCGGGGCAACGTGAACTGCGTGATTACGAAAGACCTTTCGCGTTTTGGGAGGGAGTACATTGAAACGGGGCGCTACCTCCGCCGCATATTCCCCGCCTACGGTGTCAGGTTCATCGCGATAAACGACAACATCGACACGTTGAGCGACAGCGGCGATGACTTGTCCGTTTCCCTGAAATCCATCATCAACGACGCTTACTGCCGCGACATATCCATTAAGGTGCGCTCCGCGCTTACCGTCAAGCGCAAAAACGGCGATTTTGTCGGGGCTTGCCCTGTTTATGGGTATGTCCGCCATGAGGACAACCGCAACCAGCTTGTCGTTGACGATTACCCCGCCAGCGTCGTGCGAGAGATATTCCAGTTGAAGTTGGACGGACACAGTGCCGACCGCATCGCCGATACGCTCAACGAACGCGGTGTTCTATCGCCATTGGAATACAAGAAGAACCGGGGCTTGCCCCACGCCAAAGGGGGCTTCGCTGACAACGAGGGGGCGAAGTGGTCAGCCACGGCTATCATCCGCATATTGAATGATGAAACCTACACGGGCGCGTTGATACAGGGTAAGGTCAGCACCCCGAACTATAAGCTGAAAGAGCGCCAGACCAAGCCCGAAGATGAATGGCACAGGGTAGAGAATGCCCACGAGCCAATCATCAAGCAAAACAGGTTCGACTTGGTGCAGAAAATCCTACGGCTTGACACACGAACTTCCCCTAAAAGCAACAAGGTCTACACCTTTTCGGGCATCCTCATCTGCGGATGCTGCGGAAACCGCATGACCCGCAAGACCGTACCCTACAAGGGCATCAAGTATTTCTATTATTTCTGCCCCACGGGGAAGAAGAACGGCTGCGGCGATTCCGCGATGGTCAAGGAACAGGACTTGCTTGACTGCGTGTTGGAGAGCGCGAAAGCCCATATTGCCAACATAGCGGAACTTGAACGGCTGCTTGCAATGCTGGACGCTGACAGGGTGGCAAAGGAAATGGCGAGCAACCTGACGGCGCAGCTTAAAGAAAACGACATCCGGCTCTCCCAAATCCGTGAGTTTAAGGCTGGGCTTTACGAAAGCATGATTGGCGGCGATTTGAGCAAGGAGGAACACAAATCCCTCAAAGCCAAGTACGCCGAGGACGCCGAGAATCTGACCCAAGCCAATATAAGGCTGAGAGCAGAAATCGAGGACATCCTATCGCTCAAACATGAGCGCATGGCGTGGATGGAGCATTTCAAAGCGTTTGAAAATATCCAGACCATCGACCGAAGGGCGGTCATCTGCCTTATCCACAGCATCCATGTCCAAAGCAAGACGGAACTGGATATTACATTCAACTACAAATCCGAATACGAAAACGCTCTGGCTCTTGTCGGGGGTTCTTTGGGCGAACTGAAAGGGGATGCGGCATAATGGCTCGTAAAAGCAGGAAGAACATAGACGCTGGCGCTCCCGAAGCTGCCGCACAGACCTCCGTTTATCGTGTCGGCGGCTATGTCCGGCTCTCAGCGGAAGATAAAAGGGTCAAGGGCGATTCCATAGAAACCCAGCAAGCCATCATCAAAGCCTTTATAGATGAACGCCCCGACCTTGCGTTGGCGGAAATCTATATCGACAACGGACTGAGCGGACAATCATTTCAGCGTCCGGCGTTCACCCGCATGATAGAGGACATGGAGAGCGGCAAGATAAATTGCTGTATCTCGAAAGACCTCTCGCGCCTTGGGAGAAACGCCATTGACGCAGGGTATTACATCGAAAAGTATTTTCCGACCAAGGGTATACGGTATATCGCCATCACGGACGATTACGATTCTGCCGACCCAAAGAGCGGCGGCGTGATGGTCAACCTCAAAAACATGGTCAACGAGCATTACGCTCTGGAAATCGGGCGCAAGATTCGACAGACCAAGCAGATGAACATCCGCAAAGGCAAATTCGTTGGGCGGCTTGCCCCATATGGCTTTATGAAAAGCCCGGATGACAAGCACCAGCTTATCCCTGACCCATACGCCGCCCCGATAGTGCGCACGATGTATGAAATGGCGGCGGCGGGCAAAGGCGTAGCGGAAATCACGGGCTGGCTCAACACGAGCGGCATACTGCCAGCCAAGCGTTATTTCCATTCCATCGGGCTTGCCACCGACAACGATATTGAGGGGAAGCATATCCATTGGAACAAAGGCGCTATCTACAGCATCCTGAAAAACCGGGTATACTGCGGCGATATGGTGCAGGGCAAATTCCAGTGCCGAAGCTATGTACAATCATCCGTGCCGAAATCCGATTGGGTTGTCGTGGAAGATACGCACGAGGGCATTGTGAGCCGTGAACTCTTTGACGCTGTTCAGGCGATATGGACTGACAGCAAGCCACGAGGCATCGCTTCATACCCCGGCAACATATTTCTGCGCAAAGTG
>JGI24705J35276_12237720_pt1 | contig 12720 bp, 10 predicted proteins | sample TergutNt197P4_FD_35276 | JGI IMG/M metagenome (IMG submission 35276)
AACACCCAATATGGCTCATTATTTAGACCCTAAAAATGATTTGACGTTCAAACGTGTTTTCGGCGAGCACAAGCATCTTTGTATGAGTTTATTGAACAGCATGTTGCCGCTTGAAAAACCTATTGTCAGCATTGAGTATCAATCAGGAGAAATGATACCGGAATTAGCAGAAGTATTACGTCAGACGATCGTTGATGTGCGCTGTACGGATGAAGCCGGTCGGCAGTTTATTGTCGAGATGCAGATGTACTGGACGGAAAGTTTCAAAAGCCGCGTCCTGCTCAATGCATCGAAAGCCTACGTCATGCAATTAGACAAGGCAAAAGAGTTCCAGTTACTGCAACCTGTATATGCTTTGAGTTTTGTCAATGAGATATTCGAGAAATCGCCCGAAATGGAAAACGAGTATTATCATTATTACAAGATAGTGAATATCAATAATACGGAGAAACAAATCGAAGGCTTGGAGTTTCTTTTTGTTGAACTGCCCAAGTTTAAGCCCCATAACCGTGCAGAAAAGAAATTGCATGAATTGTGGCTTCGTTTTCTAACCGAAGTAAACGAAACAACGGAAGAAATCCCTCAAGAATTGCTTGATAACGAATTAACGTGCGAGGCGGTTGACTACATGAAAACGGCAGCCTATACCAAAGGACAGTTAGAAACCTACTACAAATGGAAAATAGATATTATGACCGAGCGTAGCGCCTATATTGATGCAACCAAAAAAGGAATGATGGAAGGAATAATGGAAGGAAGGAAAATAGGGATGAAAGAAGGGATGAAAGAAGGGATGAAAGAAGGGATGAAAGAAGGGATGAAAGAAGGGATGAAAGAAGGCATAAAAGAAGGCATAAAAGAAGGCATAATAATAACAGCCTTGAATATGTTGAGGGATGGAATGTCTGCTGAAGACGTTTGTAAATATACAGGTTTATCGAAACAACAAATTGATAAATTGCATATAGACTTATAATAGATTCTCTATAAATTGTATTATTTTTTCTCCTGCTACATCCCAATTAAGCCGGGTTTGGTATTCGGTAAATGACGAAAAGCACAGTTGCAGGTAGTTTTCAAAATCTGCCAATGTATGTTCAATGTATTCTGCATATTTGGAAGCGTTGTCGGACAATTGAAACAGTTTTCCATTTATATTATCGCGAATAGCGCTTGCGACGCCGCCGGTATTTGTTGCTAAACTCGGCAATCCGTATGACGAGGCTTCACAAAAAACAATACCCATACATTCTGCACGTGTCGGAATAACTATAAAATGTGCTTTTGAAAACAAATCGTCCAATTTCTTTCTGCCTTCTTCGGTGGATTTGCTGATAAACCCGTGGTTGGTAACATATTCCGGAAGTTCTAAGGATAGATTACGTATGCCGACAATATCCAAATGTACGTTAATTCCCTTTTCATACAAGATTTTGGCCGTATCCAATGCAATATTTCCCCCTTTTCTTTGCCAGTCAATGCCAGAAAAAAGTAAATTACATTCATTTTTACTTTTCGAGCATATGATCCTTTCGACTTCATCTTTGGTTCGCAGCGTTTCAATACCTGCCCCACGTGGTACAATTTTTACTTTATTCGGATTCGACTTATAATAAGTAATGGCGCTTTCTGCAGCCCATTCCGAAGCATATATAGCCAAGTCGCAATTATCCAATGCTTTTTGTTCTAACAAATTGCCTTGTTTTATAGCATATTTCCCCAAATTTGTAAACTCGGGATAATAATCCAACATTGCAGCAAATGTAGCATCGGTATAAAACACTTTCCTGATTCCTTTGTTTTGAATATCCATCATGGATACAGGAATGCTGCTCGTAGCAAAAATCACATTGGTATTCGGATTCATTCGATTGATTATTTGTTTGGCATAATTTCTCGAAACCGAAATGGCCCTTTCATTCAAAAAACCGTTTTCAGGCATAAAAGTTAAGTAAAAATGCTTGAGAAACAGGTCGGATAAACTCATTTTTTTATGCAAATCACCAATATAATCAATATGAACAGGTTGCTTTTCCAATGCTTTGGCGATATAATATTCTGTGCCCGAAAAGTTATGAACGTCTTTTGCATCATGAAGCGTTACGTAAGTTAGATTGATAGCTTTCATCAGTTGGAAATTTTGTAAATCAAAGTGCAAATTTATACAAAATAATCCTTATAAACGAAAAACGAAATCGGTATCTTTATATTTTTTTTAAGATAAGGTGTTTGTAGCTATTTTTTTATTACCTTTGCCGGTTTAAAGGTTCTTTTATTTTCTTTGAAAAATGAGATGAAGTATTTATAAGGGGAAAAAATGATGAAAATAGTTTTAAAAGCATTACGAAAAATATACACAAAAATATGGGCTGCACCCAAACTTCCTGAATTGGAATTTGAACGCGATTCAGAAACAGTTTCAACAATGTTGTACAATTTGCTTGCATCGGATGTTCCGTGTATGATAGCCCGCTTAGGATATACTGAATTGCAAACAATGGTTAATTATTTAGGTATAAAGCAAGGACCTGAAATTATTAATTATATCAAAGGAAAAGCCTTAGATTGGTGGTGGCATCCTGAAAGGTTAAATGCAATAAAGATACTTTCCGGTTTTTTCCCTCCTACCTCCGATTGCGTATCAAAATTCTGCGAATTGATGCTTGAAGATACTAAATGTGTAGATATATTAGGTTCGTGGGTAAAAGAGGAATATTATGTGCAGGATTATTTAATCAATGCCCGAAAAGTACAATTAAGTTTATTGGAGCCTTATTTCAGTACGAATCCATGGACCAGGGTATTAAAAGGGAAAAATGTACTGGTAGTACATCCATTTGCGGAAACAATTGAGAGACAATATCAAAAAAGACATTTACTTTTTGAAAATCAGGATGTTATGCCAGATTTCAACCTTTTTACCATTACTGCTGTGCAAAGCATTGGCGGGGAGTTGACGAATTTCTCCGACTGGTTTGAGGCTTTACAATGTATGGAGGATGAAATTGACAAAATACAATATGATATATGTTTGATTGGATGCGGCGCTTATGGCTTCCCGCTTGCTGCTCATGTAAAGAGACAGGGGAAAAAAGCTGTTCATCTTGGCGGCGCGTTGCAGTTATTATTTGGTATTCGGGGGAAAAGATGGGAAGATCCTAATCTTGGCGTTTCGATGGGTGTTCCACCATATTTCTATTTGAATTTGATGAATGATTATTGGGTTAGGCCAGGTGACAATTTAAGACCACAGGGCGCAGATAATTTTGAAAAAGCACATCAAACAGAAGGAGGATGCTATTGGTAAAATGTGTGAAATTGGAGAAATCGAGGCAATAGAGAAACTAGAAGAATGTGTGTAATTGGTATTTGGAAGTTATGAATATTCTATTGATTAACGATTATCTGGAAGGCGGAGGAGCGGAGGCGGTTTTTCGCTATCAGTTTGATTTATTGAAAAGCGACAATAAAGTAGAACAGTTTTATGCATATACGTCTTTTACAGACCGGAAATACTATACATTGGCTTATACTTACTCGAATCGCCGGAAGAGAGAATTGGCCGCTTTTCTAAAAGACAAGTTTTATGATTTTATTATTATCCATAATTATTGCGGCGCATTGTCACCATCTGTGCTGGATGTGCTGGCTCAGTATAAAAAACAATCAGGGTGTAGGATTATTCACTATGCACATGATTTCCATTTGGTCTGTCCCAATCGGGGATACTTTTATTTACAAAATGGGATTTTTTTCAATTTCAAACAACCTCCTGCAATTGCTGAATTTATAACAAAAAGGCTGGATTACAGAGGCATAGGGTATAGCTTGATGAAAAAAATCCAATGGATTTGGGCATATTCAATTAGAAAAAAACAAAAAGTGTTTGACTTGGTACTTGCCCCCAGTGATTTTTTGACCGGACAAATTCGACAAGGCTGTCCGGATATGGTAGTGGAAAGATTATATAATTACTGTGATGCGCTGAAAATTAGCAAAACTTCTGAAACTCTTGAATGCCGTGTCACGCTCCCTTATTCTGTAGAGACGCAATGCATTGCGTCTCTACGGGTAATTGTCGAAAAAAACAAAACAATGCGGTTAGTCTATTTTGGCCGTATAGCCAAAGAAAAAGGGTTGGCGGCGTTTATCTCAGCGGTACGTACTTCTTCTGTAAACTTTACACTCACCATTATAGGCGAGGGAGAGGAAAAGCCACATCTTCAATCTCTGATATCTGAGCTAAATCTGCAAGACAAAGTGTTTTTCCGTGCGAAATTGGATGCTTCTGTACTTTTCTCCGAATTATTAAAATACGATGTTTATGTATTACCTTCTCTGTGGTACGAAAATGCACCGCTCTCGATTGTCGAGGCGGCAACGCTGGGCTTAGGACTTTTTTTGGCAGGCCATGGTGGCGCGATGGAGATAGGCCGAATATGCAGGGCTACTCATTTTTTTGATCCTTCCGATCCGGCTGATATGGTTGAGAAAATGAAGGTTTTATATAACGATTTTGTAAATGATGCGCTTCCCAAAGCAAACAAAGAAAAGTTATTAGCTCTTTTTTCGAAAGATGTGTATGTCCAAAATCTTAAAAAATATTTGACTCAATAGACCATGCCTGGAAAACTGAAAATAGTATATTTACTTCCGGGCGGTCTTTTCAATCCGGGTGGAATGGAACGGATTACCATTAATAAAGCCAACTATATGGCTGAAAAAAAAGGGTGGGATATTTACATTGTGACTACCGAACAAATGGGACAACCGGTCTTTTTTCCCGTATCAGAAAAAGTACATTTAGTTCATTTGGATATTGGCATGTATGTCAATTTCGGGAAAGAGTCTTATTTGGAAAAATGTGTGTCGCGTTATCGGAAAAACAGGGAATACAGGATTAAGCTGAATCAATTGTTATGCGAAATCCGTCCCGACTTTACGATTTCAACATTAGGCGGCTTGGATATTGAGTTTATCAATCGCCTGAAAGATGGCAGCGTGAAATGGGGCGAATTGCATTTCCCCGGCAATTACCGGCAACTGATGGCACGAAAACTTTCGGACGCCCTGATACCCAATTTGGTTGCCCGCATCAGGACATACATATTCAGAAAAAAATGCAGCCAATTGAACCGTCTGATCGTCTTGACAGAAGAAGAAAAAACGACGTGGCATCATAAAAAAAACATTGAAGTTATTCCTAATGCATTATCCTTTTACCCCGATACTGTTTCCACATGTGGGCAAAAACAGGCAATTGCAGTAGGCCGTTTAGTTTACGAAAAAGGCTATGACCTGTTGATTGAAGCCTGGAAAGCGGTTTATATGAAACATCCCGACTGGGAATTGCATATTTTCGGACAAGGCGATCAGAAAGAAAAGCTAAACGAACAAATCCTGTCGAACAACATGGAATCGGTTATCCGGATTCACGATCCTTCTAAAAATATTTATAAGCAATTTCAGGAATCATCCTTTATGGTATTCCCTTCCCGCTTTTTAGAGGCACTTCCCATGGTACTAATCGAAGCCATGTCGTGTGGTTTGCCTTTGGTGGCATTCGATGCTCCCTGCGGACCTAAAGATATTATTGCAGAGGGAGTAAACGGTTTTTTGGTACCAACAGGCGATGTTGAGACGTTTTCGGAACGAATGATCCAAATGATTGAATCGGATGATTTACGCAGAAAAATGGGCGAAACTGCGCGTGAAATGTCGTATATTTACAGCATTGATGAAGTGATGAAACGATGGATAGACTTGTTTGATAGGTATGTCACTCCGGATCTAAAGAAGTTGAGAAAATGAAGCGCATAACGATAATTATTACAGGAATCATCACGAGTTTGTACTTCTTCCCAATTGAATTTACATTCTTTCCGGGAGTGAATACAAAGATGATGTTGGCTATTGTAGGTGTGTTATTTCTGTTACTGGATAACTTAAACAGACGGAATATACTTATGTACAAAGAGATTTTCACAGCTTCTATCTTTGCCGTTCTTTTTTCATTCATTTGCTATTATTCGGTAGTGTATAATAACACAGATGATTATACTTATTCTACCTATATTGTTTCGATGGCTGTATGGTTAGGAGGAGCATTTGCTGTTTGCAGAATTATTCACATGGTGCATGGGTATATTTCCATTAAATTAGTCGTAAACTACTTAGTATGGGTATGCGCCGTTCAGTGTGTATTGGCATTATTGATAGATAATATTATTTCATTTAAAATCTTTGTTGACACTTATATATCGGGAACAGTCACTGATACCGAATCCATGAACAGATTAAATCGTCTGTATGGAATAGGTGCAGCATTGGATGTTGCTGGAACACGCTTTGCTGCCATACTGGTAATGATAGCTGTGCTGATAAGTAATGACAATGAAATTAAAGCCAACAAGAAGCAAATTGCAATGTATGTTTTTCTGTTTGTTTTGATTGCAATCATAGGTTCAATGATAGCACGAACTACTACAATAGGTATGTTTATGGCCATTATATACATTCTCTATACGACTGGCGTTCTTAGAGTCAGGCGTTCCAATTTAAAGTTATTTGGTGTATTTGTCGGCGTATTATTGTTATCACTTGTCGTATGTGTCTTGCTTTATCATAAAGTACCGGCTGCCCGCAGTTTATTTCGTTTTGCATTCGAGAGTTTTTTCAATTGGATGGAAACAGGACAATGGAAGTCTAACTCTACAGATATGCTTCAGGGAATGTGGTTTTGGCCGGAATCGCTAAAAACCTGGATTATTGGAGACGGATATTTTGCGGGTCCGTCAGGGAAAGGTTATTATATGGGGGTTGATGTAGGGTATTTGCGTTTTATTTACTATTGCGGCATATTGGGATTGAGCGTATTTTCCCTGTTCTTTGTGTACCTGTCTGTAGCGTGTTACCAAAAATTCCCAAACCATAAACACTTGTTTTTATTTCTATTTGTATTAGTGTTTATTATATGGGTAAAAGTCTCGACCGACATATTTCTTATTTATGCTTTGTTTTTGTGTATTCCGGGCGAAGAAAAACAACACAATTATTTGATACAGAAGTTATGAAAATACTCCAGTTAGGCAAATTTTACCCCATCAGGGGTGGTGTGGAAAAGGTTATGTACGACCTGACATTGGGATTGTCCGACAGGAATATCCGATGCGACATGCTTTGCGCCATCACAGAAAAACATCCGGCAGGGTCTATCCCGCTTAACGAGTATGCGCGATTATTGTGTATGCCTGTCCTGTTCAAATTGTCAGGAACCATGATTTCGCCTGCCATGATTTTTAAATTGCGCAGGATAAGGCGCAAATATAATATCTTACACATCCATCATCCGGATCCGATGGCTTGCTTAGCTTTATACATGTCAGGATACAAAGGAAAAGTAGTATTGCACTGGCATAGTGATATTTTAAAACAGAAGATATGGATGAAACTGTACGGTCCATTACAACGATGGCTGATTAAGCGAGCAGACATCATTGTGGGCACAACCCCTGTATATATTCAACAGTCGCCATATCTGAAAAATGTGCAACATAAGACAAATTATATCCCTATTGGAGTTGACGAACTGATCACAGAGCCTGACCGGGTAGCTCATTTGAAGGAACGTTATGCAGACAGAAAGATGATCTTTTCGTTAGGGCGGTTAGTGCCATATAAAGGATATGAGTTTTTGATCAAAGCTGCCTGTTATTTAGATGATAAGTATTTGATTTTGATTGGCGGCGATGGACCTCTAAAGAACGAGTTGCAACTGCTGATAGACAGGCTGGGAGTGGAGCAAAAAGTAACATTGCTGGGATTTATCCCCGATGATAAAGAGATTGCAGCTTATTTTATGGCTTGTGATATGTTTTGCCTTAGTTCGATCATGAAAACAGAGGCTTTTGGCATTGTTCAGATCGAAGCAATGTCGTGTGGAAAGCCGATTGTGGCAACAAATATTGCCGGGTCTGGTGTGAGTTGGGTCAATGAAGATGGCGTATCAGGCTTCAATGTTGAGTCTCATAATGCGGAAGTATTGGCGGAAGCGATTGAACGAATCCTGTCCGATCCGCAACATTATGTGGAATTGGCGGCAGGGGCGCGTCACCGCTATGAAACGGTGTTCACAAAGGTGAAAATGGTGGATAAATGTGTACAATTATATCACGATTTGCTTGGAAAGACTATCTCCTTACCGAATGAATCGTTTTTTACTGAAGTGAAAACATTGTTGGATGAGGGAAAACAGGTTCGTATTCCGGTAAAGGGAAAAAGCATGCGACCCTTTTTGCGGGATGGCGATACGGTGGTATTAGTTCGTGCTACACACAAAATGATACATTGGGGTAGAATTGTATTGGCACGCTCAGAAACCGGCCATATCGTATTGCATCGCGTGGCGTTCAGAAAGAAAGACAGACTGTGGCTTATGGGTGATGCACATACCAGACTGAAAGAACAGATAGAGGTGAAAGATGTGTTGGCTTTTACGACAATTGCGTACAGGAAAGGGAGAAGGCATAAATTAGAATCGTTCCGGCAACGATGTGCTGTCGTATGCTGGTTCCTTTTAATGCCTTTCAGGGGACTAATATTAAGAATGTATGATAGAATTATTCAAATTTTTTATAAATGAAGATAAAGGAAAATCTTATTTTACGCCGGATCGGCAGAGAATATATAGTCATTGTTCCTGATAAGGATACAGTAGATTTGACAGAAGTATATACTCTCAATGAAACTTCCGCCTGGATATGGGAACAATTTAAAAATAAGGAGTTTACCATTGAAGACGTGGCTAACCTTGTACAACAAAAGTATGAGGTGGATCAAGAAATAGCGATGCAAGATATACAGAATTTTTTAAATGTATTGATTGCAGGGCGATTGATTATTGATAAATGATCATTTATGGTGTTAAACGTTATATATCAATCTTTTTTTGCATTGCTCAAAGCCGGTTTATGGAATCGCAAACCTGAGTGCAGGTGTTTTCCGTTAAGCCCGGAAATATGGGAGCGGGTTTATTTGTTGGCTTGTAAGCAAACAGTTGAAGGGATTGTTTATGACGGAATGTTGCGTTTGCCTGATCACTTACTTCCTCCTAAAAAATTGATATTGAGATGGGTGGTGGTGGTTGATTCGATGGAAAAGAAAAATATGCGAATGAATAAGGCCATAGGCGAATTAAGCGATTTATTCGTAACAAACGGGATTACACCCTTATTAACAAAAGGACAAGGGGTGGCATCCTGTTATGATAACCCTTTACACCGTTTATGCGGCGATATTGACTTTTCTTTTTGGGAAAAGACTATGTATGATTCGGCTAACCGTTTGATTCTAAAGCATAATATAAAAGTTGATAAACAAGCCGGATATAGTTCGGATTATGTGTGGAAAGAGTTTGTGGTTGAGCATCACCGACATTTATTAGATATAAATAATCCGTTTCTTTTTGGCTATTTGCGTCGTTTGCAACTACAGGAGAATGATCGTTCAGTTTATCTTGAATTAGCCGACAGGGAAGTTCTTTTACCTTCTCCCATCCTGATGCATTTAACTGTAAATACGCATATATTGAGACACTTACTTTCATTTGGAATAAGCATTCGTCAGTTATGTGACTCGGCGCGTGTCTGTTGTAGGTATCATCACCGGCCTGAGATGCAATCGTTAAAAAAAATATACCGCAAATCAGGTATTTATCAATGGATACAGTTGTTAAACGCATTATTGGTGAATTATTTAGGAATGCCTGCAGAATATCTTCCTTTTCCTGTAGATACCAAACAGAATGCGGATTGGATGATGAAAGATATATTACAGGGTGGGAGTTTCGGTTTTTTCGGAGGTCCTTTTTCGAAAGAAACCGACAAACCACAGTTGAAAAGAAAACATACATGGCTTCATCTGACAGTCAGGTTTTTTCGATACGTCCGTTATGCACCGTGGGAAGCATGTTGGTTCCCGGTATCACATACTTATTCACATTTCAAAAATTGGATAACCAAATGAGTGAGAGGTTGAAAACAAGAGTGATTTGGGCTTGGAACGTGACGGATGGATTCCGTTGGAAGATAAGTTTGTATATGCTTTTACAAACCATCAGCGCTATGTTGCTTCTGTTCTTTATTTATTTTTCAAAAGTAGCCATTGATATCGCATTACATGTAGTACACGGAAATCTGCGCCAAACATTATTCTTTTTGGTATTATTCGTTTTTTTTTCAGTGATTACAGAACTGACGGCATCGTGGATTGGGGAGTATGTAAGAAACGGAATGCTTATACGCCTTCAAAACCGGCTGGCTTATTCGCAGTTATTACTCTTGTGGGAAAAGACAAGGCGCTGGCGTACAGGAGATCTATTGGTACGTCTCAATTCGGATTGTGCCGATGTAGTACAAATGCTGGTCAATACAATCCCTTCCTTTATTGTAACTGGGTTTAAGCTAATGGCTTCATTTGCTTTATTGTGGGCAATGGATTCGATGTTAGCGAAACTTATTTTGGCAATTACACCTTTGTTTTTTTTCTCGAAGATTTATTATAAGAAGATGAGAAAAATCACGAAAGAAGTAAAAAGGGCTGAAAGTAATGTAGGAAATGTATTGCAGGAAAACTTGAAATTTCGTTCGCTGATTCAGTCTATGTTGTTCACGGAAGAAAGAAGTAATAAGTTAAGTGAAACGCAGAATTGGTTTTTTCAGGTGAAAACCAAGCAGTTGAAGTTTGCTTTACTAAGTCAGACAGTAATGAGAATGACGTTTTATAGCGGATACCTGCTTGCCTTTCTGTGGGGTATTTATCGTTTGCATTTCGGAGAGATTTCGTATGGCACCATGGCAGCTTTCCTGCAATTGGTTAGCAGGGTTCAGATACCGGTTTTTTCTATGATCGCTATCTTTCCGGCAATCATTCGTTTTCGGACTTCGGTCGAGCGGCTTTTAGAAATGAACAAAGGCGAACGAGAGACGTATGAAAATCAAATCCAACTGAGTCCACCGCTTACACTCGAATTAACCCGGCTGACTTATCGGTACGATGAATTGGAAGTAATCAAGCAATTAAATGTCGTGTTTCAATCAGGAATGCCGACAGCTGTGACCGGTGCTTCGGGGAAAGGAAAGACCACCCTGATACGGCTGATACTTGCGTTAATTAAGCCGGACAGTGGGCGATTGACATTGACACAGGGCGGCTGTAGTTATGAAATATCGGTGGCTACGCGCAATAATATTGCATACGTACCACAAGGAAATACGCTTTTTTATGGCACCATTCGCGAGAATCTGCTGCCTGCTGCCGGGCTTGCGTCGGACGAACAAATCGAAGAAGTGTTGAAAATTGCCTGTGCAGAGTTTGTGTATTCTCTTCCTGATGGAATCGAAACCATGATAGGCGAATCGGGTCAAGGACTTTCGGAAGGGCAGGCACAACGTATTGCCATAGCCAGGGCACTGATAAGAGGAGGGAGTATCTGGCTCTTTGATGAACCGACAGCATCCCTTGATACGGATACGGTAAAGCAACTTATCCCGAATCTGTTGCATGCGGGTAAAGAAAAAATAGTTATTTTTGTGACGCACGATCGCGGCTTGATGGAATCGTGTGCGCAAGTTGTTCAATTGGATTAAGAAAAGAAATGCGGTCATGAGAGATCAAAAGTTATCAGGAAAAGAAATGAATATCTTGTTTTGTATAGCTGGACATATTATGGAAGTGGTTTTCCCTTCGACGTTGGATTGGGAACAGTTATTGCCTTCATTTAAGCCATTCAGGTGTAATATACCGGATATAAATGACATTATATGTTCGATCTATATCGTTGAAAAAAAGATTGATACAGATTTATCCTCATCCAAGTTACGCTATCAGGTATCCGGTCATTTCGGACATTTATTCAGCCTGATGGAAACCGAACATAATTATATTTCCGATGTGCAATTTGTTGAAAACGGAAATTATTACCGGATGAAGTCAAAAAAAGATTTTACTGCTTCTACAGTGTATATAGATTGGGACTACGAATATGCAGGGACAATTTTATCATCGTTTTTAATGATAGCTTATACTATGTCAACGATCATTCATAATATACTTATGATCCATGCTTCAGTGGTAGAAAAAGACGGATATGCGTATGCTTTTTTGGGGAAGAGCGGAACGGGTAAAAGTACGCACAGCGCTTTATGGCAAACTCATATTGAAGGCGTAGAATTACTCAATGACGATAATCCGGCTATTAGGATAGAAAAAAATGGATGTATCTATGTGTACGGCACTCCATGGAGCGGAAAAACACCTTGCTATAAAAACCGCAAAGTTTTGCTAAAAGCTTTTGTGCGGTTAAATCAAGCCTCTACGAACCGGTTTACATGGAAAGAAGGGGTAGATGCATTGATCACACTTTTACCAGGTTGTTCGTCTATGCGATGGAATACCTTGTTGTATAACGAAATGTGTAACAGTTTGGAAAAAGTTATCGTCAGCGTGAAAACAGGTTGCTTAGATTGTTTACCAAACAAAGAGGCAGCATTATTGTGTTATGAAGAAATGAAAAAAATATAAACTCTAATTAGATTTGAAATGAAGAATAATTTATTGTTAGTGGTGTTAAGCGCTTTGGTGATGTCTTCGTGTGTGGTGTCTCAAAAAATGATCTATTTGAAAGACATGAGGCCGGAGATACTGTACCAGATAACACAAAGG
>JGI24705J35276_12237717_pt1 | contig 12708 bp, 13 predicted proteins | sample TergutNt197P4_FD_35276 | JGI IMG/M metagenome (IMG submission 35276)
CGCGCAGAAACTGATTGAAGAAGCCAACAAAGACAGAAAAGCGGAAGAAGAATAACAATGCATCCAAAGCTATTGGAACTCGGCCCGTTTGTGTTCCATACCTACGGCTTTTTTCTGGCAATCGCTTTCATAGCGGGCATCCTGGTGACAAGCCGGCATGCCCGCAAGGAAGGGATCAACGCCGATTCCGTCTGGAATATGGGGTTGGTTGTTTTGTGCGCTACCCTGGTAGGTAGCAAGCTGCTTTTGCTTATTACCGACTTTTCTTATTACGCCGCGAATCCGCGCGAGATTTTTTCCCTATCTACGCTCCGTTCAATGGGTGTTTTTTACGGGGGATTGCTGCTGGCGCTGGCGGCTGCCACCTGGTACCTGCGAAAGCACAGGCTGCCCGCCTGGCGCATGGCCGACTGCGCGGCGCCTGGTATCGCTCTTGGGCAGGCAATCGGACGTATTGGATGTTTTATGGCGGGCTGCTGTTACGGGTCGCCTACAGATGTGCCATGGGCGATTTGTTTTACCGACCATTACGCCGCCGAAAACATGGGAACGCCTCTTAATATTCATCTGCATCCCACACAGCTCTATGAATCGGCAGGGACGCTCATACTTTTCGGTTTTCTTATGTGGCGGCTTTCACGGCGACATATAACCGGACAGATTATCCTGGAATATCTCGGAGCCTACGCAATTCTACGCTTTTTCATTGAATTTTTCCGTGCGGACGACCGCGGTGAAGTTTTCAACGGACTACTTTCCACCTCACAGTTCATCGCCGTCATTATGTTAGCTGCAGCCATTGTTACATATTTTTATCTGCGTCGGCATTGCAAAACCTAGACACGGGAGCGCGGGCGTTTCGCCTGCAGGAAGTAACGTGGGGATAAACAGCCACTATTTCAAGCGGTTTCACGGTTAATGAATGAAACATTCTATGAAATTCGAGGCTTTCCGCAGGCGGGACGCCTACGCTCCCGTGTCTAAGCCGGTCGAAACTTTTTCCTGGATTATAACTCCTGACGACGCGGGTATGCGGCTTGATCAATTTATCTCCTCACAGTTACCCGAAGAGAGCCGATCACAGATACAGAATTGGATACGAAAAGGCGGCGCGATGGTAGGCGGCGCGATGGTAAAAACCGGCTATCGCTTGCGGCCGGGCGAAAATGTGTCGCTTGAAATTTCATGGACGCCGCCGCCTAAGCCGTTCTCTGAAGAAATTCCGCTTGATGTTATTTACGAAGATGCCGATATCGCTGTTATTAACAAGCCTGCCGGGATGGCGTGTCACGCCGGCGCGGGGCTTCAATCGGGAACGCTTGTCAACGCGCTGCTTTACCGCATGGGGCATATTGACGCTGGCGATCCCGAACGACCGGGCATTGTACACCGTCTGGATAAATTCACCAGCGGAGCCATTATTACGGCAAAAAATAATTTCTCACACCGCCGTCTGGCGCGGCAGTTCAAGTCACGCGAAATTAAAAAGGAATATATCGCGCTTGTTCATGGCGTTCCGTCGTCGCCATCGGGAACAATCGACATTGAAATCGGGCGCGACCCTAACAACCGTAAAAAGATGTCGGTACGCGCGCGGCATAAAAGAAACGCCGTGACGCATTATGCAGTGAAGGAAAATTTCGGATTCGCCGCGCTGCTGGATATAAGGATCGAAACCGGGCGGACGCACCAGATTCGCGTACATCTGACCGCGAAAGGGCATCCGGTTGTCGGCGATTTTCTTTACGGCGGAAACCGCGACAAAAATCTTCCCGCGCCGATAGCTAAAATGGTTGAGGAGATGCACAGACCTTTTCTGCATTCAGCCGGAGTTGAATTCACTCACCCGCGTTCAGGCGAAAAACTTGCCATTCAGGCTTCCCTTCCTGAAGAGCTGCAAAAACTTCTTGGCGTATTGAAAAAAGCGCAGGTATGAATTTAACAACAATCTTTCTATTCAATGTACGCTGGCGATGATTCCCGGCGAACCAAGGAACGGCGGTTCGCATGTCTATACTCTGCGAACGCTCTGCACCGCCGGGACATTGTTTATCAATTGCAATGCGTGCTGCAATTGTTTCGTGTCGGAAACTTCAAGCGTTATGCTCAGTCGCGCCGACCCCTGGCGCGATACTATGTTAACCGATGTTACATTAATATTTTCGTGGGACAGGACTTCCATTATGTCCCTAAGTAATCCGGAGCGGTTGACGCATTCCACAACAGTATCAACGCCGTAAACGGTTGCGGTCGGCGTTTTTCCCCAATCCGCGTCAATAACACGCTCCGGATTCAGCCTGGACATTCCGATAAAATTCGAGCATGAAACCCGGTGAATCGAGACGCCTTTGCCATTTGTTATATACCCCCGAATTTCGTCGCCATGCGCCGGTTTGCAGCACCTGGCAAGCTGGGTAAGCAATTTATCCATGCCTACAATAAGAACTCCGTCCTGCCTCTTTCCGGCTTTACTCTTTCGCAGTGAAAAGTCCTGTTCCTTTTCCGATTCATCAGGTGAATTCAACAAAGCCTGGCGTATGGCGCCGGAACCAACGTCGTTGCGACCGGCGGCCAAAAATAGCAATTCTACATCTGAAAAACCAAGCCTTGCTGCTAACTCGTCATTGCTGAATTTCGTTGCGCCAGCGCGTTGAAGCTCCCTGGACACAAGCGAGCGGCCTTCCGCAATTGTTCGACTTCTGTCAAGCGCGATAAAATACTGTTTAACCTTTTGCCGCGCGCGAGATGTTTTCAGATATCCAAGCTGTGGATTCAGCCAGTCGCGGGACGGCCCGCCTTTTTTGGCTGTCGTAATTTCCACCTCCTGCCCTGAAATCAGCGGCGTATTCAGCGCAATGAGCGAGCCGTTCGCTTTAGCGCCGCGGCAGCGGTGTCCGACCTGGGTGTGAATGCAATATGCGAAATCAACCGGCGTTGCGCCTCGTGGCAAATCCACTGCGCGCCCACCTGGCGTCATTATGTAAATTGTATCGTCAAGTTCCGCGCGTTTGAATTCTTCGTCCCAATTTGAAGTGTCTGCTACGTCGCTGCGCCAGGCAAGGAGTTTTCGCAGCAGATCCACCTTGTTTCCGTAAGCGTCTTTTACACCTGTTCCGCGAATGCCTTCCTTGTAGCGCCAGTGTGCGGCCACGCCATGCTCGGCGCGCTCGTGCATCTCCCAGGTGCGAATCTGCACTTCAAGCGGACGCCGGTCTCCGGCAATAACGGCGGTATGCAGGGACTGATATTGGTTTACCTTGGGCCTGGTTATGTAGTCATCGTATTCATTCTCGATAGGCGTCCACAACTGGTGTACAATGTTTAGTACTTTATAGCAGTCGTCAACCTCGTCAACGATGACGCGCATGGCGCGCAGATCGTAAATCTCTTCCAGTGGAACCTGTTTGGCGCGCATCTTTTTCCAGATGCTGTAAATATGTTTAGACCGACCGTATATCCAGGCTTTAATTCCGGCTTCGGCGCATTTTCCATTTATAAAAGCCACTGTTTCTATAATGAATTTTTCGCGTTCGGCTCGACGTCCGTTGAGCATACGGGCAATCTTGTGGTATGCGTCAGGATTTATGAAGTGGAAGCTTCTGTCCTCGATTTCCCATTTAATTTCCCATACGCCCAGGCGGTTCGCCAGCGGCGCGTAGATGTCAAGCGACTCGTGCGCCGTTTCATTTCGCGCGACACCGGGATGCTCCTCGTAATAGCGCAATGTCTGCGTCCGTCCAGCAAGTTGCAGAAGGATGACGCGAATGTCGTCCGACATTGCCAGCACCATCTTGCGCAAAACTTCCGATTGCCTCCTGCTTTCATTCAGACTTGATGAAATGCCCGGCATTATTACGCGCAAACCGTTCAGTCGTTCAAGACCGCTCACAAGCCGAATAGCGTCTGAACCGAATTCCTTTTCAATCCACTCTTTCGCCTTTTGCTGAGATTTTTCGTAAACTGCAAACAACAGCGCGGCTATTCGGGAATCGACATCAAGCTTTAATCCCGCGGCTATCAGCGCCATCCCAACGGCATGTGAGCGTATTTCTTCGCCAGATTCCAGGCGATTGTCGGGCGGAACAGGCGCTATCAATTCAACGGCGCGGCGGATTTTTAAAATATCGTCTGGAGGTAGATCAGCGCCCAGCATTTCATATGAAATATCGTCTGGCGATGATGAATTAAGGGAATAAGGAACATATACCATGACAAGTTGTGATTTTACTATGAAACCAAACCGCATTCATGGGTAAATTACGAACCAATTATGAATTGCGATACATATATCCGCGAGGCAACGCGCCGGAACCTTTTTTTAATATCCGGGCTTTTTTCAAGGCTTGCGCTAAAGCTTCCTTTTTATTATAATGTTCGCCGTTTATTGAGGCGTCGTACCCAAGTGGCTAAGGGAGAGGTCTGCAAAACCTCGATTCAGCGGTTCGAGTCCGCTCGGCGCCTCCAATCAATCCGGACGCTTTCTTTTCTGGATAATTCCGTTTTATCGATTAAATTTCCAATATATGTTATAGCAATAATCTTGACAGAACCGATTAAGGGCAATAGGATATAAAATATTGGGGTTTGAAACAGCCCGGTTGCAGAAATAGCAAAAGCTATTCAGACGGCACAACGGGCGGTGGATAACCCAGAGGAATATCACAAAACATGAGGTAAAAGAGTTCTAATGGAAAAAGAAACCGGAAAGGTAAAGTGGTTTAATAACGCCAAAGGCTACGGCTTTATTGAAAGAAACAGTGGTGGGGACGTTTTTGTTCATCACACGGCAATTCAGATGGGTGGATTCCGTACATTGGCTGAAGGCGAAGCTGTAAGTTTTATAGTAACCATGGGGCCTAAAGGGCTTCAGGCGGAAAACGTCACAAAAGCTGAAGAACACGGAAGCGATGATTAAATGACTGTATTCAAAAAAACGCCCCAGGCAATACATCGACGCTCGTATATAAAGGAAATTGTCTCGATAATCTGTATTGTCGTAGTATCTTGTTTTTTATCTTACAGTCTGTTCGGTTCCGGAGGCTATCGCGACCTGCAGAAATCGCGCATGGAATTAAATGAACGACAGGCTAACGTAAGAGATCTGGCAATTGATGTTGAGCGACGCACAGAAAACGCTAATGCCATGGATGAAGACGCCCTGAAATCGGGTCGCGCGGAAGCGCTTGAACTCCTGGAGAAAAGAGCCAGGGAATACGGTTATGCTCGGGACGGCGAGTATATTCAGCGCATTCCTGATTAACCTGGATATGTAAGAACCTTTTGTCGAGGGAGCGTAACGCAGAGTTCGGGGTTTTCGGAGGTTGCTATATGTCGAGGTTACGAACACCGCGCAATGCAGAGGTTCGCCCGCACAGGCAATTAATCAGCGTTTCCCTTAGTGGCGTAGCGTACCGTGCTACGCCACTAATTTTTTGCCCAACCTCGTAAGCATATGGCAGAAAATATATCCATCATTTACTTTTTTTTCGACGGAACCTTATTATAGCCACAGCCATCAGTCCGGTAGTAAGCATAACCATAGTACCCGGTTCAGGAACCGTGCTAATGCCGGGTAGATCAGGCGAGTCGGTAATGTCGTCAGGCCTAGCTGGAACTCCTGGCAGATCAGGAAAGTCAGGCAAGCCAGGTAAGTCAGGCGTAACCGGCAAATCAGGTACGATAGGCAGATCAGGTACACCGGGCGAGCCAGGCAGATCCGGCGTGTATGGCAGATTAGGCATGTCGGGAGGTAGAACTGGATTGTATTCGCCATTATCGTCTGGAGAATTCAAAATCACAGGCAGGTATTGACTATAATAGTCGCCTGGCATCATGCCCAGCGGCGCAAATCCACTTGAAATCGGAGCATTTCCGCCTGACAGCGGATTTGGCGATCCTCCAATTGGAAATCCTGACAACGGCGTCTGATCCGAATCTATGAATTGATCAGGATCGGAAAATCCAGACAAGGGTATATCGTTCTCCGGAATATCGAAAAACTCCGCTTCGGGTTCTTCGTCTGAAGTCGGCGTCATCGCCGTATCGGAAAGTCTGTTCCCGCACCGGGCGCGCGCTTCAAATGTCCCATCCGTAATAAGGGTTTCACCTTGAGGTATCTTTACTGCATTTGCCGTCCAGTATACTTCATTTCCAATGCGATATGAAACATACATTGACCGGGTTTCCGGGGCCTGTATTATTCTGGCTTCGTCAACGTCAAAATCAGAGTAGTGTTCTAACACGACATTATCAGTACGAATATTTGCGTATAATTCCTCGCGGCTTTGAACACCGCCCCGAACAATAGAATACGGGTAGATTTTTCGTTCATACCGCGCCGTATCAATTTTTTCTTCCAAAGTCGGAGACTTTATGAATGAGGAATTTCTAACCAACGGAGCATCAACCGTATATAGCAAATCATATACGAAATACGCGCTTATGGCAAAAATCGCCAATACGGACATCCAGGTCAAAAAACTCCTGACGCGTGACTGTTTTTTTATGATTTTATTTGTCTGCATCAGGGCACACTCCTTTCCTAATATTACTTTATAATTTATTTCTTTATTTTTACTTTTCTCATTTATTCTTATCGTTACGTTTAAAATATACTTTAATACATTTTATTAACATCTTTATTTACTTACATATGGAGGCATATTACCCGTTCGTGATACCTCTATGCTTCCAGCCATGAAATATGCCTCCTGGTGAAAACGGCCGGAATCATTTTTTTATTATTGACTCTGCCAATATATAAATAATAAATTATGAATTGATGAAAAAGTTATCCGGTCTATTCATTGTCCTGGTTGCGCTGATTGTTCCGGCGCCGAGAGCTGCGTCAGCTACAGAAGATATACGAAGCGAAGCAAAATCGGAAATCGACGTCGCAAATATTAACGATGGATACATCATCGCGCGATCAAAATCAAAAAATCCCAAAAAACTGAAGCTACGGACGACATATGTGAATTCCGGAGGCATAAATGTTAAATACGATTATGATTTAAACGGCGAGAGCGCCTGGGAAATATTTTCACTTCAGAGCGGAAACGGAGAATATACCATAAGCATACATGAAAATGTCGATGGAAGCAGGTACACGACGATACAATCGGTAAAAGTCGATGTTATATATAGCAGAGAAAACGCGCCTTTTCTCGTACCCTCACAACATGTGAACTATGCCGCCGGTTTTAATGCCATAAAGAAGGCGGAAGAACTTAGTAAAAACGCATCCACTGACCTGAAAAAAGTTGAAAGCATTTATCAATACATTGTTGAAACGGTAAAGTACGACTCGGAAAAGGCGAAAAAAGTAGCCCTCGGCCAATTGACAGGATACCTGCCGAATATTGACGATACTATGGAAACGTCAACAGGTATTTGTTTCGACTATTCATCACTGTTCGCGGCCATGCTCCGTAGTCAGGGCGTGCCGGCAAAGTTGATTATGGGGTATGTCGCCGTTTCGGCAAAGCCGACTTACCACGCCTGGAACGAGGTGTATACGGAAGAAACAGGATGGATAAGGATAAGAAGCGAGGTTCAGTTCAGGGGCAAAAACTGGGAACGCATGGATTCTACGTTCGCTGCCAGCAACTCAAACGGTGCTAAAACCAAATTTATCAGCGATGATAAATTGTACACAAAAGACAAGGAATATTAGGCGGACAAATTATGCCTGAAAATAAAACGCACAAAACGAAACTCGGCGCGGCGGAACTATCACTTTTTTGCGGGCAGCTCGGCATTTTCCTGCATTCCGGAATAACCCTTTCAGAGGGGTTGGAAATCATGTCGGAGGATCTCGACAGCCGGCGCCTGCAAAAAACCATGCGTGAACTATGCGGCGCAATAAACGACAGAAAAACTCTAAGCGAAGGCATGGAACAGTGCGGCGTTTTTCCCGAATATCTGGTCAGAATGATCGTTATCGGCGAGGTATCAGGCAATCTTGAGAAGGTAATGAGTTCCCTGTCGCAGTTTTACGAAAAGCAGCAGAGAATGAACGAACAAATCACCCACGCGGTGGTATATCCGCTTGTACTCATTCTTATGATGGGTGCTGTAGTGTTTTTTTTAACATCGCAGGTTTTGCCGATGCTTGACGATATAATAACGTCGCTGGGCGGCGCAATGCCCGTAACCGCAAAGACGCTGATGAACTTTGGCGGGTTTTTCGCCGGAAATACCATAGTGGTTCTGTCCCTTTTAATTGCGCTTTTCATTTTGTATTTCATATTCTCAAAAACGGCTTCTGGCAGTTTAGCGCTCGATAAATTTAAAGCCGTGTTTCCGCTTACCCGCGGACTTTACCGGAAAATTACAGCCGGACGATTAGCATCGGCTATGACATTTTTAACATCAGGCGATATTGATATGGATCTGTCTTTAAAAATGGCTGATGATATTTTATCCAATAAATACATAACAAACAAAATCGAAGAATGCCGGAAGAATTCGCCGCATGGAGAACCGATATACGAAACGCTTGAAAGGTCGGGAATGTTCCCGAACAGGTTTTCGAAAATGCTCTCATTCGGCTTTAAAAGCGGAGATGAAGACACCGTTATTCAGCAGCTCGCAAACACATATGAGCATGAGGTGGATAAATCCTTAACCAGAATAACAGACAGCATCGAACCGATTTTTGTAATATTTTTATCGATAATAGTGGGCGTAATACTCGTTTCGACGGTATTGCCCCTGATACGCATCATGTCTCTGATAGGTTAGGCAGGTAGTGAACAGTGGACGGAAATCTGATTGTAAAATAATAATTGACAGGTTTGATATGAAAAATATTTCTACATGGATCGGGCTTGTGATTTTCGTCTGCATTGTTGCGGTCGCGGGATCTGGATTAGCCGGTATGCGCGGTAGGAACAGCGAACAGCAACTTGTCGTTCAGAAAAAAGCCATAGAACGCGCTGCCGTTTTGTGCTACGCGCTGGAAGGATTTTATCCGCCTCGACTGGATCATCTTGAAGAAAAATATGGATTAATTGTAGATAGGAACAAATTTTTAGTGATTTACAAGACGTTCGGTTCGAATATCCGTCCGGAAGTATCGGTATTTCGCCTTTTCAGTAATCCTAAAACTCTGAAAGCGTTTGTTGCGTCGGAGACAACTGAGTCGCCCGACATATTTGACGCTTTTGATGCGTTGGAGACGATAATAGATGAGTAAACACGGGCCGATAATTGAAATGGCTTGTATTGTAACGCTGCTGTTTTTGTTCGGAGCGTCAACATACTCTCTCGTCGCGGCGGGATTTGGAAGCTTTAACAGGATGAATGAATCTCAGGACGAGTGCCTCAATACGCGTGTTGCCATGAATTATTTATCCACGCACATACGCCGGTCCGATGTGGAAGGCTCCGTGCGGATTGATAATTCTCCGTTTGGCGCATGCCTTGTTTTGAGCGAAGACATAGAAGGAGAGCGCTATGAAACCCGCATTTATCTTCATAACGGGCATCTTGAAGAGAGCTTTGTGTCGGCAGATATGCCTTTTGACGAAGGTTACGGCGCTGAAATCATACCTCTTGATTCATTCAGCATAAAACGCGAAAAAAATATGATAGAAATCGAAATATCGAGCGGCGTCAATAAACGAAGCGTTAAGCTTACGCTCATGTCAGCTGCAGGTTAATTCCGGGAGAACATATTTGAAGCGCAACTATACTTTACATGAAATCATTATTTCAATTATCGCTTTGGCTTTTGTGGGCGTATTTGCCGCCAGAATGTACATGCAGGCTAATAATCTTCAGAACAAAGCCAGGGATTTGGATATGATGTCTCTGGCCGCCCAGTCGGTCGTCGAGGCTTTTAAATCGGATTATACGCTTGCGGAAACCGTTTATTTTAACAGGGATTTTCGCGTTGTTCCGGAAATTGACGAAAATGGCTTTGTGTTGACGATGGAAGTTGCCGACGACGGGATGGGTTTTTTTAACGTAAATGTGGATGTTATAAAGGTCAAACCGTATCATGGCGAAGCCGAAACCTGCGCATATGCGCTAACCACATCCGTATATAGAGGAAGCGGCAAAGGGAGCGAAAGATGAAGACAGGGTCTATGATGCGGGGCAGCGCTTCCGTTCTGATTATCCTTGTAATGTTCAGCCTGCTATCACTGGGCGCGCTCCGCCTGATGTCGTCATTTTCCGATCTTAAGCTGTCACGCGCGTCAGCCGCGCGTATAGTGGAGTATTACGAACTTGAGAAAATGGCAAGCGGCAAATTGCGCGAAGTAAACATGGCTCTCTCGAATTCGTTTAACACGGGATCACGCGGCTTTTCACGCGACAAACTTAGCTTGCTTGAGGAAGACGGCTGGACTATCCTTGAAAATAACGGCAATATTATTATTTACCACAACGTGGCGCTTGAAGGCGAAAGATCGCAAAAATTACGCATTGAACTGTTATTGTCGCCTCCGGATGAAAACGGTCGATATTTTAAAATATTACGGTGGCAGCAATGGCAGGACAGTTTTGAATATGAAGAGGAAGGATTAGATATATGGATGGGTTAAGCGGAATAGACGTTGCTGAAATGTTAAGGAAAGCTGCTGAGGATAACGTATCGGACATTTTTATAACCTCTGGCACGCCGATAATGTTCAAGAAGCACGGCGCCATTATGCAGGCTTACGAGTCGCGGATTATGCCCGATTCGGCGGTTAAGTTATTAAAGGAAATTTTCGCCCTGTCATCCAGCCAAAGCTTTGAAGATTTCGAGAAAAGCGGCGATTGTGATTTTTCACTTTCACTGAGCGGCCTGGGACGATTTCGGGTAAGTGCGTTTAAGCAGCGCAATTCAATGGCGGCTGTCATACGAGTTGTCAAGCTTACTTTGCCAGATTATAAATCTCTCGGAATACCTGAAGTCGTAATCGAGCTTTATAAAAAACCGCGCGGACTCACACTTGTCACCGGCCCGGCAGGATCCGGAAAGTCCACAACGCTCGCGTCAATCATCAACCTCATCAACGAGCAGAGAAACTGTCACGTTCTCACGCTTGAGGACCCTATTGAATACCTGCATAACCATAAAAAAGGCATAGTCAATCAACGCGAAGTGGGAACCGACGCCGTAAACTACGCGAAAGTTCTACGGGCCGGTTTGCGCCAGTCGCCCGATGTCATACTTGTCGGCGAGATGCGCGACCTTAATACGATATCTGTAGCGCTCACCGCAGCCGAGACCGGAACCTATGTCCTGTCATCTCTGCACACTATGGGCGCGGCCAACTCCGCTAATAGGATTATCGATGTATTCCCGCCGGCGCAACAGCGTCAGGTGCGTCTTCAGCTTTCAACCGTGCTTCAGGCAATAGTATCGCAACAACTTCTCCCGTCTCCTACGAAAGGGAGAGTTCCCGTTTTTGAAATAATGATCGTAAACAGCGCGATCAGGAATATGATACGGGAAGAAAAATCCCATCAGATAGATACAGCCATAAATTCCGGCGCTGCGCAGGGAATGCAGCTTATGGATTACAGCATAGCCGAAGCGTTTAAAAACGGCGATATTACCCGTGAAACCGCGCTAACATACTGCGTAAACCCGGATATGCTTAGTAAATACATAGGGTAATACACAGAGGATTGATTCCGGAATGCCGCTATCGCAACAACGGGCATTTTATCGCTAAACTGAATAATCCTGTCTGTCGACGAAATAAACAACAATGACAAATCTGTGTTAAACTATTGTTGTGTATTTACGTATCAAACCGTCTTGACTACATTACAAGAGGTATTCGCTATGAAATCAACAATCGCCTCAACATCAGAAATTGACGATCTCGAATCAGCCGCAAAGGAACTTGCATCGCAAATTAATGAAAAACTTAATCCCGGAAGAAGTTCCGTGGCTATCGCGTATTGCGACGCGGACGTTGACGTCGCAAACCTCGGCAAACTCCTCCGCGCTGAACTAAACATGGACGTCGTCGGTCTTACGACAACCGCCACAGTTGAGAGACACAACGGGTACAACGACATGGGAATCATGCTCTGCGTTTTGACCGCGGATGACGTCAATTTTTCCATAGGTTTTGCGGAGGAACTCAGCAATGCCGGCTTCAGGGAATCAATCCGTGAGGCTTATAACCAGGCGCGAGCAAAAATTCGGAGCAATCCCAGGCTAATTTTAGCATTTGCCCCGTATATCGCCGACCTAACATCGGAAAACTATGTTGAAGTTCTTGACGAAGCTTCCGACGGTATTCCGGTTTTCGGCGGAGTCGCCACGGATCATTACGACCTGCAATACCAAAAGACATTTTTCAACGACAGGGCTTTTTCAAGAGGCCTTGTTTTTTTGCTGATCGAAGGAAATGTAAAACCGATTTTCGCCATTGAGCATCATTTCGGGGCAAAAGTGGAAAAAAAAGGCATAATCACCAAATCAACTGGAAACCTTATCCAGAAAGTAGGAGATCAAACCTTTAAAGATTTCGTCGCCTCTATAGTTCCGGTTCCGGACGAAGAACTGGTTATTTATAGTTTCCAATCCACGCCGTTTGTCATGGAGCTTCCTGATTACGAAAAAAATGAACAGCCTGTGGTCAGGGCGCTTTGCACAATAGACCATGCGACCGGGGCGGGTGGATTTCTTTCAAAAATGCCCGAAGGCTCGGCCATTTATATGAATGTGCTGCAGCGTGAGAACTTGCGCGAATC